>Ga0209034_10001172_pt1 | contig 12963 bp, 14 predicted proteins | sample MarorgKNORR_S2LV_2_FD_188219 | JGI IMG/M metagenome (GOLD analysis project Ga0209034, IMG submission 188219) | Marine microbial communities from the Southern Atlantic Ocean, analyzing organic carbon cycling - 250m_A/KNORR_S2/LV (SPAdes) (version 2) | ecosystem: Environmental > Aquatic > Marine...
CGATAATTTATGATTGGGAATCTACTGTGCCGGCGGAAGTTTCCCTTGAACAAAAGTTTGCTGAAAGGATGGGATTAAAGTTGGGTGATCTGTTGACATTTAACGTTCAGGAAATTGAAGTTGAAGCAAAAGTCGTAAACCTGAGAAGGGTGAAATGGAACAGTTTTCAGCCTAATTTTTTCATCCTTTTTCAAACTGGTGTACTGGAAGATGCGCCAGCTACGTTTTTAGCTTCGCTGGGTGGCTTGGATAAAACTCGCAGGCTGCAACTCCAAAACCAGATTGTAAAAGAATTTCCCAATGTTTCTGTGATTGATGTAACCAGAATGGTTAAACGTGTACTGAAAATTTCAGATCAAATGGTTTTAGCTCTCAGGTTAATGGCCTATCTGTCCATTTTGGCTGGCCTTGTGGTGGTTTTTTCGATTGCCCGTCACGAAGTGGAAGGTCGGCTTTGGGAATTGAACCTACTTAAGGTACTTGGTGCACGATTTCAAGACATCCAAAAGATGATTCAGATTGAATTTGCAATAATGGGAATTTTTGCAGGATTTTTCGGAGTTGCAGTCAGCTTGGCAATTTCATATGGACTTGCCTGGTGGTTTTTTGAAAACCTCTGGAAATGGAGCTGGCAGATTAGTTTGGCCAGCGTTATCGGAGTTACATCTCTAAGTGTTGGAGTAGCTTGGCTGGCTACTCAGCGCACTCTGAGAAGTTCTCCGCTTTCTTTGTTGAGGTGTGCCTGATTATTTTTGAACGACAAAAAACTTTGCTGCTTTCAATATAAAGTATTTTGAATGGTGTGCTTTAGATTAAAAGGAATATTCTCATTTAGAAACAATTATCTACAGTCTGACTTTAAGATTATTTATTGAAAAACTTGTAAATGTTTTTAAAAGATAGTTACAAAAAAGGTGGCTAGTAACAAGTTTCGTCAGTCTCAACTATAGAAAAGATATTAAATCCTGTTAATAGAATAATAAAAATAATTAAATGAAATCATTGATATTATTATTCAAATAAAATTTTCTTATATTCATTAGTTTTTGAATTGTAAGCAACAGCTCCACCACTATCTACAAAAATTCCAGTCATGGCTGTAATGGTACCATAATGAGTAACCATCAAAAAAATCTCTTTCTCATTTTCTAATGTTTTTAAAATTTCTTTTAGTTTTAAAAGTGATTTTTCTTTATTAAATATTCCTTTGAAACCTGAATTTAATGATGGTTCTGGTATAACCTCACCAAGTTTGAGAAGTTCTGCTGTTTCCAGACAACGGCACCATTGGCTTGAATAAATTGTTTTGACTCTAATTCCTTCTTCAAAAAATTTTTCACCTATGTTTGCTGCTTGTTTCCTCCCGATTGCACTCAGGTTACGTTGAGTTGAGCAATCATCAATTTCAAATTTATCAGGTTCTCCATTAGCATCAAATCCCGGAGCTAAAGCATGGCGAAGAAAAATTACGTTTCCAAATGGTTTTTCTGCATATTCTGCAAGTGTTAATTCCAAAGAATTTCCTGATGCGTCCAAAACACATAAAAATAAAATGCAGAAACAAAAAATCCTTTTGATTAACATGCTAAATTTTACTGCAGATATTGTGTGTAATTTAAACTTCAGATTGGATGTGTCAAGTTGAACATATGATTTTATAAACAACAGCAAATTATATTTTTTTTGATAACTTAAGTGGTCAATAAAATATTGCATTTTGCCATAATTTTAGTAAAAGCGTCCTATTTACTGAAGGGATGAATTGCGCAGTTAAAAGGAATTAGTAATTGCTCACTGTTTGATTATCAGTTTAGTTAGGGATATGAGATTGTCAGGACTGATTATCCAAACATATCCTGTGTTATACTGTTATACCATTTCTGGGCAGAAAAAGCTTCGGAGTGACGCACTGACAGGTCGACATTCAGTGGACTGACTTCCCCGGAGCCCTTAATTTTGACTAACTCTCTTCCGGACAGTTGATATTCAGCTGCTACAAAAATTGCATAGTCTGGAGCTAGAAAACTGTAGCAGGTATTGGAAATAGAGTAAGATGCAGGTTCTTTCCCCTTAAGCAGTGCAATGACTGCTGCTGCTGTTACTTTTGCCTGCTTGTTGGCCGAGAATCCGGATTTGGGCATAACTCCAGCGATGGCGGCATCTCCTATTACATGTATCCCCGGTAGCAGAGTTGATTCAAAAGTGAGTTGATCCACCGGACACCATCCTGACTCGTCAGATAATCCCGAAGCTCGAGCAATACGACCTGCCCACTGTGCTGGAATTAAATTAATCACATCACCTTTTTCTATGCCGAACTCAGTCTCAACGGTCATATTTTTTGCGTCAGCCCGCAAAATCATCCCACCGGCTGAGCCGTTGAACCACTCTATCATCCGCCCATAAAGACTTTTCCATCCTGCAGAAAAAAGTGCCTGTTTGGGGAACTGTTCTTTTGCATCAAGAATTAGGATTTTAGAACGTGGTTTATGCTGACTCAAGTAATGGGCAACTAAACTGGCACGTTCATAAGGTGCCGGAGGACAGCGGTAGGGAAGGGGAGGGGGACAGATTAACACTATTCCACCATTTGGCATGGATTCAAGTTGTTGGTGCAGACGGAGAGTGGCTGAACGACCCTTCCAGGCATGCGGTATGAAATCTGTGTCATCAGGTTTGTAGTTCTCAATCTGATCAAAACGCATATCTATTCCAGGTGCCACAATGATCCGGTCGTAAGTTAAGCTTTTTCCATCTTGGAGAAGAACTGTTTTAGACACTGCATTTATTCTAGCAGCAGCAGCATGAACCACATTGATTCCATATTTGCGTTGGAGTTTTTTATAGCTATATGTCAATTCTTCCATCGTCTTCATTCCACCCAGCACCTGATTGCTGAAAGGATAAGTAAAGTAGCTGCGTCTGGGCTCAACCAGTGTCACTTTGAGATTGGGGTCCATCAGGCGCAAATACTTTGCTGATGTTGCACCGCCAAAACCACCACCTATGACGACGACATGTCTCTCTGCAGCCAATAGCAGTGTAGGGCCTCTACCAAGAGTCTCTAAGGCGGAAACCGTACCCAAAGCACCCATCAATTTATTGAATTTCCGGCGCGTTATTTTTTTCATTTCAAATTGTTCTATCAAAGAACTCTTAGTTCACGTGTTGTGGTATAAACTTGACCTCCATCTTCGTGCCAGATGAATTCTATTGTGCCGCTTTGTTCCGCTACAAAATTAAACTGAATGAGGGGGTCAGACGAAATGGCCTCATGCAGTTCCGCCTTGAATACCAGCTCATCATTGTATACACAAAGGAATTTATTAATTATATGGCGTGGAATTATCTTGCCCTGCTTATCCTTCCTGAGCCCGGTGTCCATGGGGTGTGAAATAAGTGTCATTACCTCGACTACTGAACCCCGTTTTGCTTCAGTGGGATATTTTACTCGTATTGTCGGCGTCACCATTGTCGTATTCCCGCTTTCAGTTTAATCTTCTATACAGCCGTTGAGAGTTACTTCTATCCATTTGCTGGTGGTCAACACATTCCCATCACTCAATTCTGCCACGACAATTACATTCTGACTCATGGCCAATCGGATGCGAGTTCTGGCAAAGGCCCTACCACTTTGAGGGGTGAAAAGGAAGGTTGCAATCCGAGGAAAAGGATTCCGTTCTGACAGAACATGTACCTTCTTGACATAGTCAGATTCTGTCATCGGATATTCTACATCTACGGAAAAGGGGACACGAGTGCCATCGTAGGAATATTCTGGCAGGTGAATCTTGAGACGTGGCGAAACTTCCGGACTTTTGCTGCCAATTAAGCCCTCTAGTTCCTTCTCCACTTCCGGGGATGCCCAAGCCGTGGAGAAAAAAAGACCATTTCTGGACAGAACCAATGCTCCTGCAGCCAACAGCGCACTACGCCGTGTAAGATTGGAGCTTGCTTGTTTCTTATTCATTTTGCCCTCCCTACATGAATTTTCCCTGTTCATCCACGGAGAAATTGAACAATTCCACCTCCTCGCTTTCGGGAAATTTCAGGTGCAATTCGATTTCAAACGAACCCGTCAAGTTCACATCGAGCAAATTTTGCATGGTTGTATAAGACTTGTTGGGTTCTAGAAAGAGGGTTAATTTATCTTCTTCACCATCTATTTCTCCGGTAACTTTGAGAAATGCCAGGAAACGATTGACATTGATAGGCTTAGTAAAGGCGTTGTAGAGATAGAGCTGAAAGCCACATTCCTTGGAATAGGTTGCTTCCAGATGGTGCATTTTGTTAGGTGCCATAAAGAAGACACCGCCTAATTTGCTTTCATGATCCATGTGGGCCATTTCCATTCCATCATGATCCTTGTGGTCCATTTTCATGCTATCATGATCCTTGTGGTCCATTTTCATGCTATCATGATCCTTGTGGTCTATTTTCATGCCATCATGATCCTTGTGGTCCATTTTCATGTCATGCTTCTTTCCGGACATTTTCATTCCTTCCTTCTCTTCGGACATCTTCATCTTCATACGGGGAACATGTTCAATTGAAACAGGACAAACCTCTTCACCCTCCTTGGGCAGTGCCCCGGTGTACATAGAGCCTCCCAATTGCATCTCAGCCTTTTTACTAAGATGTATCATCTTGTGGCAAGAATCATGTTTTTGGGAACCTGCTGTGGCTGTGGAAGAGGAAAACAGCAAAACCAGAGATATCATTCCCGTTGTACGAAAGTTGTAATTATTAAGAAACATTTTTTTATTCTCCAAATTGAGTTGAATTTTGTAATCCAGTACTCTGCCGACTCGGACTGGTAACCTTGACAGATATGAAGTCAACCGCTTGGTCGGTAAACTGCTCCAACCTCAACGAGTTGAAGACTACCAGCAGGCTCGAGCCAGCCATCAACCCTGCGGCCAAGATGGGCTGGAGCATGCCAAAGACTGCCAGCGTGATGGCAACCAGATTGTAGCCAAAGGCCCACAGTAAATTAGTTTTGATCGTTCTATGAACAGCTCTTGCCAACGATATCACCCAAGGTAGCAAAGCTAGTCCTTTTTCTGGTAAGACTAAATCAGCAGTTTCTCGAGCCAAATCAGTGGAAGATCCTACAGCTATTCCTACCTCTGCTCTAGCTAGTACTGGTCCGTCATTAAGTCCGTCGCCTACCATTATTGCTGGATCTTCTATTCCACCCCATTGTTCTAAGAAGTTACACTTTTCATCCGGAGACATTGAAGCTTTCCATTCTTCGACACCAGCAGATTTAGCTATACGACTTGCAACTGCAGGAAGATCTCCAGTAAGCAGCAAGATGCGCATGCCCAGGTTTTGTAATGTCTTTACCATAACTGGAACTTCGGGTAGTAGCATATCATCTAGCAGCAAAAGACCATGAATCTTACCAGACCATCCTACACATACAACTGTCTGCCCCGAACTTTCGTAGTTCCGTAGTTTATTAACAAATGCGGTGGGCATTTCCAGCCCTTGTTTTTTCATCCACTCGCTACGTCCAACAGCAGTCAGTTCCCCTCCAATATATCCCATAACACCATTTCCTGCAACCGCCTGGACTCTTTCTGGATTAGTTAAATTCAGGTTTCGCTCCTTGGCTGCTGAAACAATTCCCTGGGCCAAAGAGTGTTCAGAGTGCTGTTCTAGTCCGGCAGCTCTCTGCAAAACTTCTTCCTGAGAAGCATCGTTGTTTTCAATCTCGATGAGGCTGGTTGCACCTTTTGTCAATGTACCAGTTTTGTCGAATGCAATTTTCCTGATTTGTGCAAGTGTTTCTTGAACTTCCCCTCCGCGAATGATACAACCTCGTTGAAGGAATTGTCCCAATCCTAAAGCAGTAGCCAGAGGAGCAGCCAAACCTAAGGCACACGGACAGGCAACAACCAAGACAGCTAATCCATTTAGAAGGGCTTGGTTTAGGGGAACCAGTGACTGCCAATAAATGATGGTTAGAACTGCGATGCCTAATACTATGGGTACAAATATACTCGCCACATGGTCTGCCAAGCGTTGGATTGAGCTTGGATGTGATAACGACTCACGAACAGACTGACAGATAAGCCCCCACTGAGTAGCTGACCCCAAATTGCGGCATTCTACCAACAATGATCCTTTTTGGTTTATGCTCCCTGCCAAAACCAAGTCTCCTTCAGATTTTCTTACAGCTCGATTTTCTCCAGTCAGAATACTCTCATCTGCGGATGAAAAGCCTTCCAGTACTATTCCGTCAACGGGAATCCGCTCTCCAGGACGAACCCTTATGTTCATACCGACTTTCATTTTACTAATGGAACTACGTATCTCTTTTCCATTCTCAATTACTGTAGCCCATTGCCTTTCTGCTTCAAGAAGAGGTGCCACGTTACGAACGGCCTTGGCACGTCCTGAAGCCTCTAGGTAACGACCTAGCGTAAAAAGGACCAAAATCATAGTAGCAGTATCAAAGTAAATGTTTTCACCACCAGTAAAGAGCATTAGCATCGAATATCCATATGCAGATATGGCCCCTATAGAAATCAGTGTAGCAGAATTTAAATGACCTTTAAGAGCTCCTTCCCAGCTTTCTTTGATAAATGGCCCCCCCAATATGAACATAACCGGAGTTGCGAAAATTCCTAGCAACCAATAAAATTTGGGAAGCATCTCAGAATCAGCAACATCGAATGTTCCAGAGTAGAGCAGAAGGCTGAACAGCATAATGTTCATGGATAGAAAACCTCCTACCCCAAGTCGGACTAGCAACCAAGCAGCTTCAGGCTCCTCTCGGCTGCCATGTTGAACCTGAAAGGCAAGGCAGCAGCCATAGCAGCAAAATGCATGTTCTTCACCATTGACTGTGCGGAGAGTAGGTTGCGAACCTAGTGGTAACAGGCAGTGACTACAAAACTTTTCTTCTTTGTTGATCATCCTGTTATCCCTCAGTGTCCAGTAAAAGAATATATTCCTCGGGCAATTGTGATCAGTCCCAGTAGCAGAATAAACATACCGGCTATCTGAACCCCGCGTTGTCTCCAGCGTGGCCGGAGCCATTGACCCACTCCTCCCATTAAGATCATGGCGGGAAAGGTCCCCAGACCAAAGGCCACCATTGTCATTATCCCTGAGAGACTGCTGGCGCTGGCTGCGGCTTGAGCGGCAAAGGCATAAACCAGGGGACATGGAAGAAAGCCATTGAAGACCCCAAAGGCCAAGGGAGCAGAGCGGCTGGATGAATTGAGAAGGCCGCGTAGAGAGGCCACAAAAGTAGAACCCCCCAAGCCCACAGAAAAGCTGTGCAGACGTTGGAAATATCCAAACAACTGCAGCGCCATGACAACCATCAGCAGACCGGCGAACACAGCTAGGATACGCTGTCCTGTGCTTAGCGACTCAGGTAGCAGAGGCCCTAACTGCGCTAAGGCCATGTGGTCATGGCCTGCTCCCACTGGATTTGTTACAGCCACACCCGAACTTAAAAGAGCTTGCCCTGCCACACCTGCGAGTCCCCCCATGAACGCATAAGTTGCCACCCTACCTGTGTTGTACAACAGGTGCCGGTAGAGTGTCCCCATGCCTCCTTTTGGATCACGCCCCAAGGCACATGCAAAGCCACCGCACATGCCGATGCAGTGAAAACTACCTGCGATTCCGGCAACAAATATCACTATATAATGGGTCATGGGGATCCAAAAGAAAAAGAGACCAAACTGAAAAGATACCTTACTGTACGAGGAAATAAATATACTTTTCCTTCTTTGAAACTCTAAACAATCTATAGTATATGGGAATTATGCGAGAAAATCGACAAAAAGCTGACCACCTGCTAGGTCAATTTATAAAGTGAGGAATTGCAGGTTTAGAATTTTTTAAGTGCATTACCTCTCATTTTTTAACTGCCAGATATGCTACCCAGACAAAGAAAGCAACAGTCATTATAATGAAGATAGCAAAGGCCATTTCTTCTGAAGTCGTCATGATATCTCCTTTTAAAGTAGGGCTACTCCAAAAATATTCATTGTAAGTTCAGAAAACAAAATAATGAGATTCAATATTGCTACACCCATCATTAGTTTCGCTGCGTTCATTTTTCCCTTTCTAGTAAGAATTTTAAAAGATCTTTAAGTTAAAAAAACTATTCTTTTTCGTTATCATAAAATAGTTCCACTAAAGAACCTTTAATAAATTCATAACTATTTATATATATTTTCATAATAACCTGTCGGGGTAGATTTCTCTTCATAGTCTAAACCAGGCCCCAATCCACCCCAATACACAAATCCATAATATATGGCCCAGATGAACATTATGGCGTAAACCACCATCAGCCAGCCGTTTATTCTTCCATGACGTGCCTGAATATGTCCCTCTCCATATTCCTCCACTTGTAGATGGTGGGGAAGGTTTTCTTGACTTGGAGATGTTTCTTCCGTTACAGTTTTTTCTGTGTTATTTAGTTCTTCACTCATCTTCGTTTACCTCTGCATGATATGCTCTATATTTGATCTCCTCAACATCTGTGAAAAGACCTGACAATACTGCCCATACAAATATACATACAGCCCCTAAACTCATAAACAGTGCTACAATAAATTGTATCATTGTTGCTTCAATCATTGCTTATTCCTCATTTTTGGAGGGTTCGAGAATCTCAATACCTTTTCTGCCTGCCCAGGCCTCTCCGGCATACTCACCAACTAATCCTCGTGAAGATTTTCGTTTGTATGCTGTTTCTGAAGTATTAGCCTTAATTTCAATATTGTTTAGCGCCGACCTATCTTCTTGAGAAATAGACAATGCCCCTCCTGTCAGTGGGTCAGTGAATGCAGAGAGTGACAATACAAAATATGCCAATGCCCAGCGGTCTTCTTCAGTTAAGGAGTCTCCATAGGAAGGCATAGGAGTACCACTCAGTCCTGTAGTTACTGTTCGATAAATGTCTTTAACTGAAGGTCCAGATTTGAACAGACCGGCGGTCAAGTCCGCGGGTAGAATACGGTAACCGAAGTCATCTTCAAGTTCTCTAGACTTATCTCCATCGCCTTTACCTGAATTACCATGGCATTCCCAGCATTTTGCTTGTTGCCAAACTTCTTTTCCATGTGCAACAATTTCCTCAGATGGTTCAGGTGCCATACCAATATACATTGGTGCCTCAGCAGGTTCCTCTATAAAGTAACGATAGGGTGACTCAGGATCACTTCTGTCCACTGCCAGTTCATACTTAATATACTGTATAACAGCAATCCTTACTTTATCTGGAAGCATATGCCACGAAGGCATCGAAGACCCTCTTATTCCCCTGGTAACAGTTCTATAAAGATCTCCATCCTGGGGTAATGAACCTGATGGGGTTAGCCTGAACTTGAACACACCTTCATTAAAATTTCTTGGTCGAAATTTATACATAAATGTTGCTGCAGGACCATTACCATTACCTGTAATTCCATGACATCCTTCGCACCTACGAGTATATACTTCCTTGCCGTATTCTATCCATTCTTCAGATTTAGGAATGGATACCATTGATGCCTCCACTAGTTGTGGTTCGAAACGATCTCTCCATTTCCCACGGTTAGTTCCAAGTTTTTGAACATAATCAACTAATCCTCTAAGCTCTTCACTCTGTGAAATAACACTTACTGATGAACCAGTGAATTCTTCATTTGGAGTATGGATTACGGGATACTTACCCTCCTCAACAACAAAAACAAGTCCATCTTCATTAGGAGTGATAAGAATTTTTTCTTCACTTGAAAAATTAAAGACTCCTCCGGAGTTTGTATCTTTATCCAATGTTCGATTTCCATCCGAGTCCTCTACAACTTTCACCTCATAAGGACCTTTAAAAAGTTTGGAGAATCTGGGCATGATCGAATCAGGTAATAACATACGAGGATCCCAGAAGTGAGCAAGGTGCCATTCGTCGCTGTATTTAAGTCCCACTCTGGATAAATCTGGTCCTATACGACGGGTGGAAAACAAGTGAGGCAGGTCAAAAGCGTACTCACCGGCCTGTGTGACCGGACCCCAGCGACGTGTTTCCCCTGTCACAGGGCGTACATATTGCGAATGGCAATACCAACATCCTTCACGTATATAGACCTCTCGCCCCAGTAACTCTGATTCTGAATAATCTGTAGCTTCGTGTTCCATCCATTTTAGTTCTCCCAAATCTGTCCGCACCACTTTGGTGACCTTAATTTGACGTGATTCTGGTTCCAACATTGGAAGAACTCCTTGAACAAATAGTGCAAGAGTTGCAAAGAAAAAACCAGCCAGTAAAGAAACAGTTTTTAGATTCATACGGCCTCCTTTATCCTTGTCAAATCAGCATTTTGCTGACCACCTTTGTAAGAAGCCATAGCTGTTCGCATCAAGTTATAAACAAGTAGAGAAATGCCTACATCCATGCTTATTCCTGATATGGTTCGTATTAACCAATATGGACGCATCGCTACTAGAGAGTCCAGCCATTCAGTGCCTGTCATCCACATTGTTCCCTGCATCAATCCAGCCATTGTAAGTACTATCCCCATTATCGAAATTCCAAATGTTATCAGCCAGAATGACCAGTTGCCTAGCTTGAATGACCAGAGTTCTTGATCATGAATTTTGGGCCAAACATAGACTGTTCCACCAATGGCCCAGACTACGAAAGTTCCAAATACTGTCAAATGAGAGTGAGAAATGACAAAGTCAGTAAAGTGGGTAGGCTCTTGCAAGGAGCGCAAAGCTTCAAGTGATCCCTGGAAGCAGCCTATAAGATACATGAGTGCACCCATAATCAGGAATTTTGCTGTTAGGTTTCTTCCAAAAGTCTGCCAACGACCAATCATTGTGCCAAAGAAATTTTGTAAAACCGTCCATACTGGAATAATGAGAAGCATTGAAGTGATTATGGCAAGAGTCTCTGCCCAGTCTGCAATAGGACTATATAAGTAATGATGTATTCCGACAAATGGATAGAAAAGTGCTAGTGACCAGAACCCAATCAGCGACAATTTGTGGCTGTAGATTGGATTTTTAACACTCGCTGGAAGAAAATAGTAAATAATTACATAACCGGCTGGAGTAATCCAAAGTCCAACTATGTAGTGTATGAACAATCCATGGAAAGCAGCACTATTAATCCCCGAAATACTGTAAGGAAGAATAAAACTTCCAAGAACTAGGTTTAATACTGTCCAGACAAACGCAGCGACTAGATACCAGATGCTGACATATAGTTGAGGCTCAGTCCTTTTGGCAACAGTAACTATAAACTGTATAGTAGCTAAAGTAACACATACAAAAAAGATACTGTCTGCAAGCAGTGGCATTTCACCCGCTTCCAGACCTTGGTTATATCCCATGGCCAGAAGAATCATGCCTAAAACAAGGCCTAAGTTCCAGACCCATGCCAACCAATAGCCTAGCTTTTCCTGCCAAACTCTTATTCCACACAACCTGGGAACTATGTAATAACAAAGTCCCATAAACAGTGTAGAAAATGCTCCAAATATGACTCCGTTTACATGCATTGGTCGTAGTCGGCCGAATTGAAGCTCCAAACTGTTTCCCAGGTAACCGGGATAATTAAAGTAGCTTGAGATAATAACTCCAATCGTTGGTGCGAACATTAACCAAAAAAGTCCCCAATAAAGCCAAAGTCTTACCAGAGGACGATCAACCAGCGAGTCAAGACGTTCTTGTACAGTCTCAGTCATTATTCCTTCTTTACATTATTTTATACTGTGAATCTGTTTGAATTTATAGGAAATTCAAAAACATCATTCGGTATATCAATGGGATTTATGAGCACAGTTCCGAAATGTGATACATATTTATAAAATTTGTATCTCAGCAGCACCATGCAAAAAGTGCGGAATCTGTTTTGCCAAAAACTCACTGCGGACACACACAACCATTAGTGGTTGAGTGTGTCCGCAAGTAAGTAAAGTACAGGCTAATGAACTCTAGTGAGTTCCAGGATCAATAATTGTACCTTTGTGTGACCACATGATATAGGCCTCCAAGGCAATCATTGCTTCACTGTCAATCCCAATTTTAACTCCTTCATTGGGCTTCTCTATGCACCAGTTGATCATTTCACGCAAACCAACAACCTCACTCATTTGCTCCTGAAATTTGGGAAACTGGTGAGGATGAACATCCGAAGCAAATGGATGGCACATCGCACAGGCCATACCTGTTTTAGAAAGGGTTAATCCATATTCTTTTGCTGGAGGCCCCCCCCCGTGAAACAGTTGATCTCCTATTTTCACTACTTCCATATAGGCATCATCAAATGCCTGCATGTCAGCATTAGAGTGTGTCTTTTTGTGTGCTGACACTGGCCCTGTTAAGAAAAACAGAGTCGCTCCCACAAACAAGGAAGCAGCAGCAAATATCCAAATTTTGGTGGATCTTTTATTTAACATTTTTCCTCCTGTTATAAGATTAATGAAATGTAAGCAAGGCTGTATGGATCTACAAGCCTTGTTACATTCAATTTAAAATATGATTTGACATTACTAGTATTGCCAAATCCTATCAGCAATTCTACTTCTTAAGCTCAGACCAGTATTATCGCTAGTACCAGAATCAGCAGCAGCAGTGGCAAACACGTCTCGGTCCCACATTTTATACTCATTGTCAAGACCTTTTTGACTAGAATACTCAATATCAGACCAGCCAACACCATCATACGGATCACCAGGATCTACTCTGACATGAGGAACTGTCAACTTGGGCACACCTTCAGGTGCGTAAGGCCAAGGCCATGCTGTTGCCAACATTCCAATTGAACGCATTCCTCCAATTTCATTATAAAGGACCTGATGAGTATGGCCATGAACATTGGTTACATTAGAGTATGGCCTGGTGATTTCATGAACTTCACGCCAGTCACGAACCCAGAAGTTCCAGGGAGGATAATATTCATATAGCGGATTATGCGAAAAAATAACGATAGGCGTATTGTTT
>Ga0209034_10001174_pt1 | contig 12956 bp, 13 predicted proteins | sample MarorgKNORR_S2LV_2_FD_188219 | JGI IMG/M metagenome (GOLD analysis project Ga0209034, IMG submission 188219) | Marine microbial communities from the Southern Atlantic Ocean, analyzing organic carbon cycling - 250m_A/KNORR_S2/LV (SPAdes) (version 2) | ecosystem: Environmental > Aquatic > Marine...
AAATGAGCCCAGTTATCAACCCTAGGGTAAGTTAGTCCATAAAACAAATTGATTACTAATAAAATAATAATTCCAATTAAATTATTTTTAGCATAGATAGGATTGAATTTTCTTATATATATGTAATAAATCATTAAAGATCCAAGCAACCCAAAAACTGCACCACTAGATCCTACAGATATAGCGTTATTATTTAATGCAACACTAAATGCACTTCCTGTAATTCCTGAGCAAAGATATAAAATTAAGAAATTTCTTTTCCCAAATAATTGTTCAATTAAATTTCCAAAAGCTAATAATGCTATTGAATTAAATATCAAATGTGAAATACCTGAATGAAGAAAAACAGAAAACAAAAGTCTCCATGCTTCCCCTTTTTTTACATAAGGAGCATAGTTTGCACCCATTGTAATTAAAATATTTGATGATCCGTCAAATATTAATTCTGATATTATCCAAATAAATATATTGATGAATAAAACAATTAGGTAAATTGACTGTGTAGGTTTGCGTAAGGGGAAATTAAATCTTTTCATAATTAGTAATAATTAACTGAGCTTGTTCTAAAGCTTTATTACACTGTTTAACTAATAGCTGTCCTTTTTCATACAATTTGATTGTTTCTGACAAAGATAAATCTTGGTTTTCTAATTCATTAACTATTTTCTGTAATAATAATAAATTGTCTTCAAAATCTTCAAAATCTTTATTTACTTCACTCTTAATTTCAGACATTAGTTACTCCTTAATTTTATTTTCTACTTTTGAACTTAATATTCCATCAGACAATAAGATTTTTAATTTTTCACCCTTTTCTACCTGATTAATTGACTTAATTATTCTTTTCTTTTGATTTTCAACAAGAGCATATCCTTTTTTTGACATCTCAGTAATATTAAAAATACTTATCGAATGCTTTAAATATTCCAATTTATTTATTTTTGTATTTACATAATCAGATAATTTGCCATTCAAATTAAATTCTAATTGATCAATATTTCTAATTAAAAGTTCTATTTTTCTTGGATAAATATTCTGTAATTTTATTTTCACTTTCTCTATTTCAGGAAATTTAAATTCTAAATTGTATTTAAATGTTTTTTGCATATTTAAAGAAATGCTATTAATTTCATTTCTCAAATCATTAATATCCGGTGTTATTATTTGAGCTGCCCCAGTTGGGGTTAATCCTCTTTTATCAGCTACATAATCTGAAAGTGTATTATCATCCTCATGTCCTATTCCAGTAACTACCGGAATTTTAGATGAAAATATATATCTTACTATTTCTTCTGAATTAAAAGGCATAAGGTCTTCCTCTGAACCGCCACCTCGGGATAACAGGATAATATCACCTAATGATTCTTTATTTGCTATATCAATAGAATTACATACATCTTCGATACAATTTTCACCTTGCATTAATGTAGGAATTAAAATTAAATTCGCCAAGGGATATCTAATTGTAATTACTTTTTTAATATCTTCCCAAGCAGAGGAATTTTCTGATGTGATAACACAAATAGTTTGTGGGAATAAAGGTATTTCCCGTTTCCTATGTGTATCAAATAAACCTTCTTGTTCTAATCTTTGACGTAATTTTTCAATTTCTATTGAAATATCACCTAATCCGTGTTTTTTAACAGATCTCACTTTTAACTGTAAATTTCCTGAAGGTGAATATATTTCTATTTCACCATTAATTAAAATTTTATCTCCATCTAAAAAATCATCTGAACCGATATGAGCAAATTTGAAAAAAACACACTTTATCAAACTATTTTCGTCTTTTATCGAAAAATATTTATGGCCAGAATAAGCAGGCCCTTTATAATCAGTAACTTCCCCCTGTATCCATATATCTTTTAAATAAACATTTTGATCTATCAAATTATTAAGATTAGCTAATAAACTGGATACTTCAAAAATATTTTTCATTTTCAAACTCTTCCTATATATTCCGATGTTCGTGTATCTATTTTGATTAAATCATCATTATTAACAAATAATGGAACATTAATTATAATCCCGGTTTGCAAAGTAGCTTTTTTTGTTGCTCCTTGAGTAGTATCTCCTTTGACAGCATTATCAGTTAAGATAACTTTCATATCAACAAAATTTGGTAATTCAATAGATATAGGATTATTTTCAAAATACAATAAATCAATCTGCAATTGATCCACCAAATAATTAATACGATCCCCTAATATCTCTTTACTTAAATTTATTTGTTCATAGCTACTATTATTCATAAATACATAATTATCCTGATCTGAATAAAGATAAATTGCACTAACTCTTTGTATATTTGCAGCTTCTATTTTAATGTCATACCCAGAATATGATTTAACTAAGACTTTTTCTGTCCGAATTTCTTTATATCTAAGTCTAATTACCGGAGCTCCTCTATCTTTTTTTGATCTTGAATATTCAAGTAAAATACAAGGTTTGCCATCTATATCTAAAGCCATACCTTTCTTTAATTCGTTATAAGCTAATGACACAGTATTTCTCCTTTTATTTTATAAAATAGCCAACAGCTATTTTATATCCGTTTGATCCAAACCCAACTACCATTTTTGAACAAACATCAGAAATAACAGAATGGTTCCTAAATTTTTCTCTTATAAAAATATTTGAAAGATGAACTTCTACTGTTGGAATAGAAATTGATGAAATAGCATCTCGTATAGAAATACTATAATGACTTAAAGCTCCAGGATTAATGATTAATCCCTGATAAAGATCATTACTTTTTTGAATCATATCAACAATTTCACCTTCGTGATTAGATTGAAATGCTTCAATATTGATATTATGGTTTTTGGAATATAAATAAACATCGTCCAAAATATCTTGTAAAGTTTTTTTGCCATATATTTTAGGTTCTCTTTGCCCTAACAAATTTAAATTTGGACCATTAATAATCAATAAATTCATTTTAAGCTAACCCTTGGATGAGAACTAAAATAAGATCTTTTCATATCATTATTTGCAACTTGGGTATAAATTTGAGTAGTAGATACTTTAGAATGACCTAACAATGTTTGAACAGTCCGTAAATCTGCCCCATTAGATAACATTTGAGTTGCAAAAGTATGTCTTAATAAATGAGGGTGCAATGAAATTCCTATCCCTGATTTATAACCATATTTTTTTACTAAATTCTGGATTGATCTTACAGAAAGTCTAGTACCAAATCTATTTAAAAACAGAGCATTATTTTGAAGATTTTTAAATTCTTTTGAGCATAATTTAACATATTGATCTATCCAATCTCTAGCTGTATCACTCATAAACACTACTCTTGGTTTAGCACCTTTACCTAACAATTTTATTTTATTTTTATCAATAATATCATCAATATTTAATGATGAAATCTCAGATACTCTCATTCCTGTTGTATATAATGTTTCAATTAAAGCTCTATCTCTAACGCCTAATATATTAGTAACATCAATGCTAGATAATAATCTTTGTGTTTGTTTTGATGAAATTATTGATGGTAATTTTTTTTGCATTTTAGATTTAGAAATCATGGAAATTGTAATTTCATCAAAATCAGAATTTGCAGAAACATAATTAAAAAAACTTCTAAGTACACTTAATTTTCTATTTATACTGGATCTTTCATAATTCAGTGTATTCAGATAATGTACATATTTTCTAATTAGAGATTTATCAATATTTTTATATAAAATATTATTATCTAAATTAATAAAATTTTTAAAATTTTTTAAATCATTTTTATAATTACGTACAGTGAATTTTGATAAATTTCTATAATTTACTAAATAAACAGTAAAATCCTCAATTAATTGAAATAAATCTATAGCAAAATCTCTTTTCATAACAATATTTACTGACTAGTTTTCATAGATTCTGGCATTTTTTGAAAAGATTTACAAATTTCGCATCTCAAGCTTTTTCCTCGCACAAATAACGTTTCAGCATTACATCCCTCGTTCAAACATTTACCTTCAGAAGGTTTGTAACTAGAAGTGAATTTACAATCAGGATACTTAGAGCAACCATAGTAAACACTCCCTTTAGATCCCTGTAATTGTCTTAGATTCGATTTATTACACTCAGGACACTGATTTGAAGTTTCTACAATAATAGGTTTCGCATTCTTACATTTAGGAAATCCAGAGCAACCAAGAAATTTGGATCCGGTAGTACGAGAAGCTCTAATTATCATTGGACTTTCACATAATTCGCAATGCTCATCAGAATAGTCTTCTACTTCTTCTCTTGGTAATCTTTCTTGCTCTAATGCATTTTTTATACTGCTATCAAGTTTTATATATAAATCATTTAAAAGAAGTTGCCAGTTCATATCTCCAGTTGCAATTTGATCTAATTTTTCTTCCATTTCTGTTGTGTAGCTTGGACTAACTTCAGTAGAAAAATTATTTTTCAAAAATTTAGAAATAGCTCTGCCTAATTTGGTAGGCCATAATCTCGATTCCTTTTTTTCAAGATATAATTTTAAATTTGTCTTAATTGTATTTGCATAGGTACTTGGTCTTCCTATTCCTTCTTGTTCCATTTTTCTAACCAACATTGCTTCAGTATATCTAGGAGGAGGTTTTGTTTGATCATATTTTGAATCCACATTATCAAAAATAATTTTCCCTCCTATTTCAAAATCAATAGATCCGGCACTTTCATCTTCAGATTTTTCTCGATCATCTCCGTACAAAATTGAATATCCCTGAAATTTCACTTTCCAATTCTCTATTCGAAATAGAAGCTCTTCGTCTAAATAATTTTTTTCACATTTAATTATTACTCTATTAACATCATATTTAGCTTTTTCCATCTGAGATGAAACAAATCTTTTCCATATAATATCGTAAAGTTTTATCAAACTATCTTTTCTGTCTAACTTAGATGAAATTAACTTTTTTAACTTTTGAGGTGACATTTCTACATCAGTTGGCCTAATACACTCATGAGCTTCTTGAGATCTATTTTTATTTTTGTAGTAATTAGGTTTGCCTGGTAAATATTCATCACCATATTCATTTTTGATATAAGATCTAACACTATTCATAGCTGTTCCAGATACACTAAAAGAATCTGTTCTCATATATGTAATCAGTCCTACAGATCCTAATCCATCTAATTCTATTCCTTCAAATAATTGTTGAGCATAACTCATAGTTACGTCAGGCGACATACTCAATTTTTGACTAGCTTCTTGTTGTAATGAGCTTGTAATAAATGGAGGCCTAGGAGATCTAACACTCTCTGATGTCTTTATATCAGCTACTACACCAGGGTTGCTACTCAGTACCTTAATTATTCCATCTGTCTTATTTTTGTCAAAAATTCTATATCTTGTAAGTTTAGTTAATTTAGGATCATTCAAAAATAATAATAAATTATTATTTTTATATTTTAAATTTGATGATATATTCCAAAAATCTTCGGGATTGAATTTTTCAATTTCTTCTTCTCTTTCTATTACAAATTGTAGTACTGGTGATTGGACTCTTCCTGCAGACGTATTATATTTTACTTTTTTCCACAAAACTGGGCTTACCTGAAATCCATAAATCCTGTCTAATAATCTTCTTGCTTGTTGAGAATCATACAAATTTGAATCTAATTTTCTCGGATTTGATATCGATTCAAAAACAGCTTTTTTCGTAAATTCATTGAAAACTATTCTCTTTTGCTGATTTTCATCAAGCTCTAAAAATTCTGCAATATGCCAGCCTATTGCTTCACCTTCTCTGTCAGGGTCAGTTGCAATATATATTTCAGATGCGTTATCTTTTCCGAGTTTTAATTCTTTTTTTACTTTTTGTACATCCTTTTTTCTTGAGAGTTCATATTTAGGAATAAATTCATATCTTGTAGTTCCACCACTTTCGGTTTCTTTAATTTCTATGCCTAAATCTTTCTTGGACAAATCTCTGAAATGGCCAACAGTTGCAATAGAATTAAATTCTTCACCCAATAATTTGGCAATTGTTTTGGCTTTTGTTGGAGATTCAACTATTACTAATTTTTTTTTGTTTGTCAATTTTATTCCTATTTTTTTATTCTTTCGGAGAGGATGGGATTCGAACCCATGGAACTGTTGCCAGTTCACGCGCTTTCCAAGCGCGCCTATTCGGCCACTCTAGCACCTCTCCATCTATTTTATAATTTCATTCGGAGAGGGTGGGATTCGAACCCACGACCTGAAAATTCAGATACCGGTTTTCGAGACCAGCTCCTTAAACCACTCGGACACCTCTCCAATTCAAGTAGTTACTGATCAAATAATTATTCTAGCAAAAAATTATAAACGATTTAAAACAGTATATTCAAATCAATAGTCAAAAAAAAACTAGTTAAATACCGTTTAATTATTATTTTCTGATTTTATAACATCTAAATTAAGTTCGTTTAATTGTTCTTTAGATAATACACTTGGAGATTCAAATAAAGGATCAAAACCACTTTGAGTTTTAGGAAAAGCTATTACATCCCTTATATTTTCAGTACCAGCCAATAGCATCACAATTCTATCAATTCCCGGAGCAATACCCCCATGAGGTGGCGCTCCATATTCAAAAGAGTTTAATAACTGTGCAAATTGCTCATTAGTTTGTTCCTTAGAATACCCTAATACAGAAAAAATTTGCTCTTGTAATTCTTTTTTATGAACTCTAATACTTCCACTTGCTAATTCATATCCATTTGCAACCATATCATAACAATAAGCCCTAATTTCTCCCGGATTATCTGTAATATTACTCAAATACTTCTCATGGGGCATTGTAAATGGATGATGTGAAGAATCCCATTTTTTAGAATCTTCATTCCATTCAAATAATGGGAAATCTGTAATAAAGCAAAATTTTAACTCATTTTGATCATATAATTGCAAATCACGCCCCAATTTAGATCTTAAATTTCCTAATATTTCCAAAGTGTTTTTATCTCTTCCTGCAACCAATAAAATCATGTCACCATTTTCAGCTCCAGAAGATTGAGCAAGTTTTTTTACAAAATTTTTATCCAAATATTTTTTTACTATACTTTTAAACTCGAAATCTGATTCCAAAACTATCCAAATTAATCCCGCACTACCTAATTCTTTAGAATAATTGACAATATCATCAATTTGACGTCTGGAAAATTCACTTCCTTTAGGTACTACCAATCCTTTTACAACTTCTCCTCTAGATACTGGGGCAGCTAGAACTTTAAATTGATTATCTTTACACAAATCTGAAAAATCATTTATCTGCATTTCGTATCTTATATCAGGTTTATCAGTTCCATAAAGGTTCATTGATTCATCGTAAGTAAGTCTGACAAAAGGGGAATTATATTTTTTATTTGACCCTACTTTTTTCAACAGTCCTGTCATCATATGTTCTGTTAAAGAAAGTACATCATCTTGGTTAACAAAACTCATTTCAAGATCCAATTGTGTAAATTCAGGCTGTCTATCGGAGCGTGGATCTTCGTCTCTAAAACATTTTACTATCTGAAAATATTTATCTACCCCAGCCACCATTAGTAATTGTTTTAATTGCTGTGGTGATTGAGGTAAAGCATAAAATTGCCCAGGGTTATTTCTACTAGGAACAACAAAATCACGAGCACCTTCAGGTGTGCTTTTAATTAATATTGGTGTTTCAATTTCTAAAAATCCTCTGTCATCCAAATAATCTCTGATAAATTTAATTACATTGTGCCTTAAATTTAAAACATTATATTTCTGTGGCCTTCTCAAATCTAAATATCTGTATTTAAGTCTCAAAAATTCTTCAGTTTCTTCTTTAAAATCAGAAATTTCAAAAGGAAGAGTTTTAGATACATTAATAACTTCGTAGGATTTAGCAATCAATTCAATTTTTCCAGTATTTAAATTTAAATTCTGAGTACCTTCGGGACGTAGTTTTACTAATCCTTTTATTTTTATTATCCATTCAGATCTAAATTGGTTCCAATGAATTTCAGAAGGTTTTAAATTTTCAGGATCAAAAACTACTTGAATTAAACCAGTTCTATCCCTTAAATCAATAAATAACAATCCTCCATGATCTCTTCTCTTATTTATCCAACCAGATATAGTAATCTCTTTATTTACTATATCTTCAGTAGGCTCGCCACAATAATAATCTCTATACAATATTTACCTCTAATCGGGAATATCATTTAAATCCTTGTCATACAAAATTCTGCTAACTAACAAATTTAAACTTAATAATAATTTCAAATCTATGTTATTAGTTAATACTCTTTTAAACAATAATAATATAAATACTAATTCAAGTGAAATAATAACGTAAATATTCTCTAAAATAAAAGGGGTAAGGAAAATAAAAGTTATAATTCCAAAAAATGTTGATAATGCATTATTTTTCCATAAGATATACTCAAAGAATTTAAAAATTATAATTACAATAATAACTTCTTTCCATAACCCTATAGCAGAAATAATCCCCAATGAAATCAAAATCCCTCTTCCACCTCGGAATTTTTCGAAAATACTAAACATATGAAAAAATACTATCGATATTAAACAAATGGAATAAACTAAATTATTTACATTAAAAAAATTTAAAAAAAACAAAGGTGCGAATCCCTTTACCCAAAAATCAAACAGCCCAACAATAATAGCAGGTTTCAAACCATATAAATTATAGGTATTAGAAGCGCCAGCATTTTTATAACCAATGTTATAAATATTTTTCCTGTAATAATATGAAGAAATAAAAGATGAAATATTAATATTGCTAAATAATATTAATATTAAAATAAATAATATTTCAATATCCAAATCTATATTCTTAATTAGTTTGCAATTTCAATAGATCTAAGTTCTCTTATAACCATAACTTTTATTTGTCCTGGATATGTAAGGTTTTTTTCTAATTCAGAAACTATCTCTCTGGATAAAGATTGAGCTTTTGAATCATCAACAGTTTCCGGGTTAACAAACACTCTTAATTCTCTCCCTGCTTGAATAGCATAAGATTTTTCTACCCCTTCATGATTATTAGCAATGGTTTCAATTTCTGAGAGTCTTTTAACATAATTCTCTAAAGTATTATGCCTCGCTCCAGGTCTTGCTGCACTAATAGCATCAGCCGACGAAACAATAAATCCTTCAACGGAAGAATGAGTATCATCATGATGCTCTGCAATCATGTCGCAAATATCACTATCAATCCCAAATTTCCTGCATAAATCAGCACCTATCTCAGCATGAGGTCCTTGAATTTTATGAGTTAAAGCTTTTCCAATATCATGTAAAAAACCACCGGCTTTTGCTTTATATGGATCAGCTCCTATTTCAGCAGCAATTAAAGACGCTAACCACCCAGTTTCAATAGAATGTTGCAAAACATTCTCTCCATAACTATATCTATATTTCAATTCACCAATAGTTTTTATTATTTCATTAGGTAATCCAGAAACTCCAACATCTAGAGCTGCAGCTTGACCTGATTTTATAATATTTTCTTCTAACTCAGATTTACATCTGTCAACTATTTCTTCAATTTTAGAAGGTTGGACTCTCCCATCTTTTATTAATTTTTCGATTGAAATCCGTGCTACTTCCCTTCTTATAGGGTCAAAGGAAGATACTACAACCATACCTGGAGTATCATCTATCAAAACATCAACGCCTGTAGCAGCTTCAATAGCCCTTATATTTCGTCCTTCTCTGCCTATCAACCTGCCTTTCATATCTTCATCAGGTAATGCAATAGAACTCACACTTCTTTCTGAAACAACTTCTGAAGCTAATCTTTGTATTGAATCAGCTATAATTTTTCTAGCTATATCATTACTTTCGATTTTAATTTCATTTTCATAATTTAAATAACGCTTCTGAATTTCTTCTTTGCTTTGTATTTCAGCTTCTTCGATTAAAAGTTTTTTTGCATCTTCCAGTGATAGTTTTGTTATTTCTTCTAGTTCAATAACTTTTTGACTAGTAATATCATCTAAGCTATGTTCTTTATTTTTTATTTTTGTTTCAAGATCAGTAATATTTTTTTTCTGTACTTCAAGTGATTGTGTTGTATTTTTAATCTGAATCTCTTTTTCATTAATTAATCTCTCAGACTTTTCAAGATCAAATTTCCTAGTATTTAACTCCCTTTCTGTTTTTGAAACAATATTTAAAGCTTTTTCTTTAGATTCAATAAGTAATTGCGTTTCTTTTTTTAACGCATTTTCAATTATCAAATTGGCTTCTATTCTTGATTCTTGAATTCTTTTATTATTTAAGTAAACAAGAAAAAGAAACCCTAATACTCCTAATAACAAACCCAAAACTAGAGAAATGACAATATATAATATATCCATTTTGCCATCCTAATTTATGTAGATCTATTTAATTAAGATAATAGTATTATTAGAGAAATATATAGTCAAGTTTTTTTTAATAATTTATAAATTAATAAAGATAATTATAAAAAACACAGTTGGTAACTATATATATATCATGTAATTTCATGTTATAATTTTCGCTCGTAAAAAATTATCTAACAATTTATCAATATTAATAATTATGAATATAAATACTTATGAATTAGCTTTAGTTACTTCTCCAGAACTCAGAGCAGAAGAAATTGATTCTGTTATCTCTGCTTTTGGAGATTTATTAAAAGAAAAAAAATCTAAACTAATTCATATTGACAAATGGGGTATCAAAAAACTTTCATACCCTATAAACAAATTCATTGAAGCGTCATATACGTTTGTTATCTTTGAATCACCCCCATCAGGTATAACAGAGATAAAACAATGGATAAATAATAATAATTCTATTTTAAGATATCTATTAATCAAATTAACTCATTCTGAATTAAAACACAGAGAAGATAATTTATTAAACCAAACTGCAAATAACTAAAATAATGGGAAGATTAAATAAAATAATACTCATTGGGCATGTCGGGCAGGATGCCGAGGTTAGGTATACTCCAAATGGAGATTCAGTCGCCTCATTCTCCCTGGCAGTTTCAAACAGATATACCAACAGGGAAGGCCAACAAATCGATGACACTGAATGGTTTAGAATAAATGCTTGGGGTAGCAGAGCTGAATTTGTTGGGAACTATATAAAAAAAGGAATGAATATTTATGCCGAAGGAAGGTTAAAAAGCAATCTTTACCAAGATAATGCGGGAGAAACAAAAGTTTCTCTTGATGTTAATGCATTTGAAATACAAATTGTACAAGACCCCGATCCTGAACGACAAAATAATCCTATGCCACAACCGCAAAATAATCCCACACCACAACCGCAAAATAATCCCACACCACAACCGCAAAATAATCCACAACCACCTCAGGGAGAATCATCAAATTCAGACGACGAATTACCTTGGTAATAATTAATTCAAAAAAGGTTATATAATTGACTCAAAAAACAAATAATACTGAAAGTAGAACACCAAAAACAAATAATACTGAAAATAAAATACCAAAACCTAATATTGCATTAAAAAATTTTAAATTTAATACAAGAAAAAAACGTATTTGTTTTTTTACACAACAAGAAATGATTCCTGATTACAAAGATACTAATATTATAGGTAAATTTATAGCTCCAAATAAACAGCTCATTAGTGCTAGAAAAACTGGAACAACTGCAAAAAACCAAAGATTGTTAAGTACAGCAATTAAAAGAGCCAGGTTTATCGGCCTTCTTCCTTATACCATTAACCATAAAGGTGTAGATGGTAATTGGATGGTAAGCTAATTTTTTATTAATTAATAAATGATAAAAAATTAATGTCAACAACAGATAATAAATATACTGACAAACGTCATAAAATCGCAAAAGATCCTAAGAAAAAACAAAGGAATAAATTTATACTTTTTGGGATTTTAACAATATCTTTCATATTTTTAATTATCCTAGGAACCGGGTATGTAATGAGATATGTAATTCCGCAGGGCAAAACAGTTGTTGAGGTAGGTGAAATAAAATATAACAGATCCGATATGTTAAAAATGTTAAGAGTAAAGCAAAAAAATTCTGAAATGATTGGATCTCAGATGAAAAATAGTGAAGAAATCTTTAAAGCACTTCAAAACATGATTGAAAATGAAATTATGGATCAAATTGCACCAAGTCTTGGAATAATTATTCCTCCTGAACAAATAGAAATTTATATTAGAGATGTTTTTATGCCATCATACAATAATGAAGAATCTCCTGATCCGGTACAAATAGAACGAGAATTTAAAGAAATTTTTAGTAATTATCTTACATCGGTAGGATTAAGTGAAGAAGAATACAAGAAATTTACTCGATGGAGCATGTTAAGAGAACAAATGAGACAATACGTAGGTGAGACTGTTCCAACGGTTGCTGAACAAGTCTATTTGCATAGAATAATGATATTGCCAGACGATGAAATAGATATAATGAAAAAAAAATATGAAGACGGCACACCATTTAAATACATAGTAAGAGAATTTTCCAAAGATAATGAAGAAGTAATAAGAAGAGGGGGAGAAATAGGATGGATTCCAAGAGGAATTTTCCCTGAATATGATTATATTATTTTTGACCTAGAACCTAATTTACTTAGTATTGAAGCTCAAAGTATCGAAAGCCCTCCTCTTTTATATTTTTTTATGATATCTGGCAAAGATCCAGCAAGGCCAATAGCTCAGGAGGAATTAGATCAATTAAAAACAAAAGCTTTAAAAGATTGGTTAAATACTAAGAGAAAAGAATTCAATGTAAGTGCAAATTTTAATTCAGAAGTACATGGATGGCTTACAAAACAGCTTAGTGTCTCAACATTAAAAAAACCAGAAAAGGAAAAAAAATCTAGGCTTCAAGAATTAGGAATTTTACAATAAAATTTTATGAAAAACTCTATCAATATCGCCATATTAGGCCTAGGAAATATAGGAACCGAATTTGTAAACGCATTAAATTTACAAACAAATTCGATTGAAAATTCATT
>Ga0209034_10001175_pt1 | contig 12930 bp, 12 predicted proteins | sample MarorgKNORR_S2LV_2_FD_188219 | JGI IMG/M metagenome (GOLD analysis project Ga0209034, IMG submission 188219) | Marine microbial communities from the Southern Atlantic Ocean, analyzing organic carbon cycling - 250m_A/KNORR_S2/LV (SPAdes) (version 2) | ecosystem: Environmental > Aquatic > Marine...
ACGACTTCAGCTTTAATTGAACATGAGGTTTTAATAATATATTCGAGGCATTTCTTATCCAGTTGAAGAATTTTTTCAACGTTCTTTTCCAAATATTCGAAAAGACTGGAATCCGATATCACACCATATTTAATAATCTCTGCAAGTCCTGCACGAAACTCTTTTTGCGGAAGCGTTTGCAAAGTGTCCAAATCGGCTAAGACCAGACAAGGCTGGTAAAATGCGCCGATCATGTTTTTGCCCTTAGGATGATTAACCGCTGTTTTTCCTCCCACACTACTATCTACTTGCGAAAGTAAAGTGGTAGGCACTTGAACAAAGGGTACCCCTCTTTGGAAGGTCGCTGCTACGAATCCAACTAAATCACCAATAACACCGCCTCCCAATGCAATCAAAACAGATTTTCGATCACATTTTAGATCTAGCAATCGATCAAAAATTTTTTCTGCCTGCCCAAGAGTTTTTGAGGTTTCACCTTCCTCTACTTCAATGAGATCCGCTGTCCAACCTTGATCTTTAAATCCAGATAAGACCTTATCTCCATAAATTTTAAAAAGGGAGGGGTGCGTAATTAATACAATGCGGCTGGGTTTAACAATCTGGGAGAGACACTCCCCCAATTTACCTAGAAGCCCTGAACCCAAAAGGATGTCATAGCTTCTTTTGCCCAGATTTATATTTAAACGTTGCATGAAAGGGGAATCTTTATTCAGGGGGTTGAAGTTTTTATACTATTCCCCCTAATTGTAACCATTTTCAGCAATGGTCTGCGTAATAAACCAACAAGTTGGGAAATAATATCGAATGCATTGAATCTTTTAAACAAAATACCCAAAAAAGGAATTCTGGATAAAAATGGAGGGTTTTTTGGAACGTAAGTAATAAAACCTTCCGGAATCATGATCCATTTTAATAGCTAATAGGACTCAACCAAGCTTAGCCTTTTTTCTTAGATGATTTATTAGATAATGTATTAGGATTTCCATTATCGTCTTCGAAAATTCGAGTTCGATCTGCCAATTTATATCCAAGAGCTAAAATAATTTTTCTTTTAGTATCTAGACGACATTCATTCCCCTTTTCAATCCTGTCTATTGTTTGAACGGTGACATCCGCTTTACGAGCAAGCTCAGCCTTGCTCATCATTTTGGCCTCACGTATTTGTCGAACACTATTGGTGTTAGCCACGATATTACCCCCTTTAAAATAGTTCTAGCTCTTTAGTTCTAATTATTTAACTAACTTTTGGAATGTGTTGACCTTATTTTAAATACCTTATTTTGTCAACAAAATTTTATAAATACTTTAAAATAATAGTAAATTTTAATAAATTATATGTTTATCATGTTTTAATTTTTCCCTCTAACAAAAATTCGCCGTTTTAGAAAGTTCGGTTGAAAAGAAAGATTAGTTCCCTTAAAGTCTTACTCTATGAAACAAGTATTTTTAGAAACCTTTGGATGCCAGATGAATGTGGCAGATACTGACAGGATGGAATTGATCTTATTTCATTCTGGTTACCGTCGCACCCAGGAAAAAGAAGATGCGGACCTGATTCTGGTCAACACCTGCTCCATTCGTGAAAAAGCAGAACAAAAAACGTTTTCTCTTTTTGGTGGCCTAAAACCTCTTAAAACTACCAACCCGGATCTAATCCTAGGGTTGACCGGTTGTATGGGTCAGCAAGACGGAGAGAAAATGCTAAAAAAGATGCCCTATTTGGACTTTGTATTGGGCCCCGATCAGGTGGAAGGCATAGAACAAGCAGTCAACCGAGTTAAAGAATCAAAAAAGCCGTTTGTATGGACCGGATTTGATATTGAAAAAAAATACTCTATCCCAGAGATCTCAGGAGACCTGCCTAAAAAACCAAGTCCAAGTTCATTTGTAAACATTATCAAAGGTTGTGATAAGTTTTGCACCTTTTGCATCGTTCCCTTCACACGAGGACGGGAAAAATCGCGTGAACCTGAAGAACTATATCAGGAAATACGTCACCTTATTGACCATGGTGCAAAAGAAATTATTCTTCTTGGGCAAAATGTAAATTCTTATGGTAAGCGCGGTCTGAAAAATCCTATACCCTTTCATGAACTTTTATATAAAATTGCAGACATTCCTGGATTGGAAAGGTTGCGTTTTACCACTAGTCATCCTAATGATTTCACACGGGAAACGATTCGTGCATACCATGATCTAGATAAACTGGTTAATCATCTACACCTCCCGATTCAAAGTGGAAATAATGATATCTTAAAATTAATGCGTCGGGACCATACCGTCGAAGAGTACCAAGAATTGATTGATGAATTAAAATCTGAAGTGCCTGATATATCTCTTACAACTGATATTATTGTAGGGTTTCCCGGTGAAACTGACGCCCAATTTCGGGATACTTTAAAAGTTATGGAACGTATTGGCTATAGCAGCAGTTTTATGTTTTCATACAGTCCAAGACCTGGAACACCAGCCAGTGAATTTGAAGATTCGGTTCCTTTAGAGACCAAAAGCAAACGGCTACAAGAAATTATCAAACTCCAAAATAGGCTGACCCAAGAGCAGGTGGAAAGTTATAAAGGAAAAACCGTAGAAGTACTTATCGAGGGTGGCTCATCCAAACCTGGCTATTCTTTTAAAGGAAGGAATCCTCAATACTGGAGAGTAAACCTAAAAGGGGATGAAAAAAAGTTTCAGCCCGGTGACATCGTTCAAGTCAATATCGAAAAAACATCAGGACACAGCCTGAGCGGGTTAATTCAATAAATTGCAATATGGGAATAGATCTCTTCTTCAAGCATTGCAAGTTGAGGAACCGTGATCTTGAGAGTCACTCTTAAGTCACGAATGAATATAAGGTCGGGCGGCTTATCCCTAATTGCAAAGCGACTAAGCGCACTATTACAAAACTGGTCGAGTTCAATTATCTGGTTTAGTATTTCTGCTGGTAAATCTTTAAGTCCCACTTCTTGATCTTCCAAAAACCTCACTATACCAATCAGACTAATTTTGATATCCACACACTGCTCGCGTAATCCACCTATAAGAACAGACTCTTTGGTCTTCAATTCTTCACAAATTTTAAACAAAAGCTCCCTCAAATTTCCATAAAAAATTTCGTGTTGTTTTTTGTCCTTGAATAATTCCCCTTGTCCCCCAAATAAAAGGAAAAAGACAGTTTCAAGCTTATATTTATCTGATGACATTACGGTATAAAGAATGGACTTGAATTCCAGCGCATCAAATGAAAGTTCTAGGTCCTGAAAAATTTCATTCAGAGTTCCAAGTTTACCTTTGATGGGGCGTCTCAAATTACTACGGGCGAAAGGCCCCGATTCGGATTTCCAAACCGGTACCATTTGAACACCACCGGCTTCACAACCCACGACTGTCCACTCTTGCAGAGATTCAAGAAACTCTGTCACAGAAAAAACATTAATATCTTTTAAAATCTTTTGGTCAAGTGCAAACAGAACTCTCAATAATTGCTTTTCAAGACCCTCTGCACAAAATTTTTTATCTTGAGATAGTGGGTACATCTGAGTTGCAAGAGCTAGGTTAAGGGCGCGTCGGCGTAATCGATCAGATCGCAATTGTTTCGATGAATAAGGCCTTAACTGATAAATACCTTTTTCGTAATCTAACAAGTCAATCAAAAGTCCGTCACCGGGTTTGCTTTTAAAATTTGTATAACAATCATTCATATCCAGAACTGTGACAGTCATGCAGCTTTTTCCTGGAACTTTTTCATTAATTTTAATTTCTTCTGGAAAATTGCCACAATATTGATAAAAAGAAGCCACATCTTGAATAAAAAATGTTTGTTTCATCTTTTTTATTTCATTTTTATCGGGATCAAGAAATATTAGATCTTGCTCCTTTTGATCTGACAAAAGAAATGGCATGAGGCGATGCCCAGGAATAAGTATTTCCTGCTTCAACTCCCAAGTCCCTAATTGAAAAAAAAGGGAGACGTGTTTAATTTTTTCTATAACGGTGCGGCAAGGAATAAAATCATCCTCTTTCACTCCAATCAAACAGTGATGATTAAGCAGGATTCTTTTAACTTTTTTTAAATAAGATTCAGAAATTTGTTTTTGCCAACGATTCTCTAGGCTTTTGGCGAAATCATTGACTGTAAAAGGATCTTTGGATTCACGAATTATTTCTTCTGTCAATTTGTTAAGTGTAATTTTTTTCTTCATTTTAGGATGGCTATTAAAGTTGAAGAGTTCAAGACCACATAGGAAAAAGGGTCAAGGGGGCCTTTTCAAAAAAAATCGTGAATAGACTATCATAAAACTTTTCTTGTGTTAAGTTTAAGGCACAGTTTGAATTAAAAAATCAAAATATTTGATTTTGAAATTTCATGGAGCTACTATTAACTTTTAAATATATTTCTTATTTATTCTTGAGGCCGGAGAATTCATATGGCATTAAACCTTGAACCCATTTATCAGGAAATTTTTACTAAATTAAAAACCCGTAAAAAGTTCGTAATCCGTTCGTTGGAAAAAAACTTGCTCACCGTTGAACAAGATGAAGAAATTTGCGGACAAAAAGAACCTAAAGTTTTTGAATTTAAAAGCCCTAAAGAGCTTGAGGCGTTTGTTCACAGTGAAAATACAATAGAAGCAGATATCGTCAGGCAATTGGAAGGAAATAATATGCCTTATCGGTAAATCGAAGTATTTATTGCCTTATTTGAAGACCGGTTTCTAATCATTTGATTGGGGGTTTTCATATTCAAGCGATTATTCGAATCTTTTTAGAACGATGGCAGAGTTTTTTGAGCCGAAAGATATGCAATTACTTATAGCAACATCTATTCTTTTTTCTCGACCAAAATTGGAAATATAATCCATGTCGCATTCCGGATCTGGATTCTCCATATTTATTGTCGGAGTCATAAACCCATTTTTCAATGAAAGCGCGGAGATCATAACTCCAAGAGCCCCTGAGGCCCCCTGCGGATGCCCAACCATAGATTTAGTAGAACTGGATGGGATATTTAATGCATTTCCATTAAAAGTGCTTTTTACTGCCATGGTTTCGACTTTATCGTTTAACAATGTCGAAGTGCCATGGAAATTGATGTAATCCACTTCTTCTTCGTTGATTCGTCCATCTTTCATTGCAAGTTTTAAGGCTCTTGCAGATTGTTTACCGTCGGGCATAATTGCTACCCGGTGATAGGCATCACAGGTAGTCCCATAACCGACTAACTCCGCCACAATATCAGCACCTCTTTTTTTTGCATGTTCTAATTCCTCAAGAATAATCATCCAGCAACCTTCGGCCAGCACAAATCCTTCACGATCCCGATTGAAAGGACGTGACCCACGGGATGGATCATCGTTATAGTTCATCGGGTTGACTTTCATTCTCTCAAAACCCTGCATCATTGCCGGAGTAACACAAGACTCTACACCACCACTTACAAACCAGTCCTCCTGACCGTAGCGAATAGTATTGAAAGCATAACCTAGAGCATCCGTGGAACTGGAACAGCCATTCGAAATGACATGACTTCTGCCTTGGAAACCAAAACGCATTGAAATTTCACTAGAAAGCATTCCAACCAGGGAATTAGAAATCGCATAAGGGCTGATTTTCTTTTTTTGTTTGGAAAAAAATATTTCGAATTGCTTTTCAGAAAAATCGAACCCGGAACCACCGCTGCCAACAAGAACACCGAGCGATTCGAAATCCTGTTCGGAAAAGGAGCTGAGATCAATACCAGCATTTGCCAATGCTTCCTGTGTTGCAGCAACAGCAAGAGGCACCGTCCGAGGCATTTTTTTTAAATCCGAAGAAGAAAAATAAAGAGAGGGGTCGAAGTTATTAATTTCACCGGCTATTTGACAGGCTAGCCCTGCAGGGTCAAAACTTGTAATACGGTCGATACCACTTATTCCTTTGCAAGTATTTCCCCAGAATTCTTTTAGACCAATCCCATTTGGGCTTACAGCACCTAAACCGGTCACTACGACTCTACGAAGCATATATTTTTATCAGCCTTACGATTAAACTTGTATTAATAAGTTATGTTAACATAGCAAGACCAGAACGGACAAGGCTACCCTCCAGCTAGGGATCCAGTAAGTCCATGCGGCAACAAGTGCTAAAATTAATGCTTCAGGGAGGTTTGGTATATGTGTATTATCCTGGGCAAGACCAAAAGCTACCACGAAGCCTTAGAGACCAACTTGGTCAGTATCGAACCATTACTTGCGGCAATTCGCCGCCCAGTCATAAAACAGATTGCTTCCACTTAAACACAAAACAGGGCAGATGATTGTCTCCGGATTTGACGGCACCTCCCTTAATAGTCAAACCGAAAAGCTTATTACCGAACAGGGCATTGGTGGTCTAATTTTGTTTGAGCGGAATTACAAAAATCCGAAACAACTGAAAAAACTAACAGAAGATTTACAAGCCATTACACCACAGCACTCTCCTCCTTTATTCATATCAGTCGACCAAGAAGGGGGTCGTGTCTTACGATTAAAAGAACCCTTCACCAAATTTCCTCCAATGTGTTGCCTAGGAAAAGCGAACTCTGATGATTTAGCTTACCGATTCGGATTAGCAATGGGAAAAGAAATGAAAGCTGTTGGCATAAATATGGACTACGCCCCAGTGCTGGATGTCCATTCTAATCCCGATAACCCAATCATCGGGCAACGCGCCATAAGCTCCAACCCAGAAAAGGTTGCACGATTGGGTTGTAAAATAATACAAGGATTTAAAGATGCCAGAGTTTTCCCTGTAGGCAAACACTTTCCAGGCCATGGAGACACATCACAAGATTCACATTTGATCCTTCCTCAGGTAGATAGAAGACTGGAATCATTGGAACAGATTGAATTGATTCCCTTCGCCAAGGCATTTCAAGAAGGACTGGAAGTTATAATGACTGCGCATGTTGTATATCCTGCTTGGGACGCAAATATTGCAGCCACCTTTTCAAACACCATTTTAAAAAGTTTGCTGCGAAATAAAATGGGTTTTAAAGGACTGGTAATGTCTGATGATCTGGAAATGCAGGCAGTAACACAAACTGCAGAGGAAATTCCTGCTTTAGCTGTCAACGCGGGAGTCGATTTGTTTCTTGTCTGCCACGACATTTCTAAAGTCACTAAACTACAAGAAAATTTAATTGAAGGAATCGAAAGAGGGGACATTTCCCATAAAACAGTGGATGATTCATATCAAAGAATAATAAAAACCAAACAAAAGCTAGTTGGGTTTGTGAATGATGAAATGATTCTTGAACCTATTCTGGAAGAAAACTTAAAACTTGCTGAAGAAATGCGCTCCTACTTGATTGAATAAATTCTTAAATGAATAAATACCCCATTAAAGCGAACTTATCAATTCTTGCAAAAAAATGGAGCTTACCTCTCCTAATTTATGCTGCCCTAGTGGGTTATTTTTTATCTTTCTCCAAATATGGGCTCAATATTTGGGACGAAGGGGGATATGCCAATGGAACCCTAAGAACTCTTAATGGCGAAAAAGCACTTATAGATTTCAATCCCAATGGCTACCTTCCCGGTCGTTATTGGTATGGCTTGCTATTTTTCAAAATTTTCGGGGTGGAGATTCAAAGCTTGCGAATTGGTGTCACTATGCTGACACCGATAATGGTAATAATGGTTTACTCAATCAGTAGAAAAATTATGCCTGCTGGATTCTCTTTTTTGGCTGCTTTATGTATGCTGTCTGCTCCTTCCATGTACTACAACCGTTTTTACCCCTTCTTTGTGATTTTCGTCCTCTACTTCCTCATAAAAACCATTGAAAAAAGAACTGTGATTTCCCTGGTTGGGCTAACTCTGTCAATTTTTTTGAGTTCATTTTTTAAATTTGAGGTCACACTTTTTTCAATAATTATCAGTATGATTATCCTCGCAATATTATATTTTAATAAATCAATAAAATTTAATATCCACCTAGAAAATATTTTAAATGTTACCTCAAAAAAATTAACCTACTTGTCTGGAGCGGTAATAATGACAACAGGGTTATTTCTAATCTATATAGGTAAGCATGGATATTTTTTACAGGTTTTCAAAATAGTTGTAGATGCTCATGAAGTTTGGGGAAACCCTTTTCCACAACTACTCCCTTTTTTCAAAATCTATCATCAGGTAGGGTATCATAAAATTTTTGAAAGGGTCCTTTTTTACCTCCCCACTTGGGTTTATTCGTTATTATTTATAATAATCATAATTCGATTTTTTGCCAACAAATGTGAATTTACCCTTTTAAATGTGTATCTCATCGCCATAGCTAGTTTTGGGGTTTGTGCTTTTGGACTGGTAATCTGGCGAGCTGGATTTGATAACCTTTTAAGAACTCTTCCTCCTTTTTACATTCTATTTACCTATTTACTTTATATGATTTGGCAAAAAGTAATGCTCTTTCAATATGCCTCAGAAAACCCCATCCATGTCAAAATTACTCGTATTCCTTTAAGCTTACTGATCGTTTTTCTTCCATCTCTTTTTTATTATGAAATGAATACTCATCATGGTTTTTATGCAGGAAGTATAGGGGCTAGAGACTGGGCTATTAATAAAAACTTTAAAGCTATGAAACCGGAAACTGCTCCGGTGAAACTGAAAAGAATAGATGTGCGAACCAGACCTGCTGAAGCTAAATGGATAAGTGAAGTTGTGAATCGAATAAATTTATATTCAAAAAAGGGTGACCCTATTTTGGCACTCCCCCTTAACCCTATATTTTATTTTTTGACTGACCGTGTTAATCCCACTCCCTATGAATGGGTATTACCGGGCATGCTAGATAAAGATAAAGAGTTGGAAATGGTTGAAACTTTAAAAGCAAAACTTCCGAGAGTAGTCGTTTATGTTGATATTGCAATAGATGGTAAAGAAGGACGAAGATTAAAAAACTACGCTCCCTATTTATATAAGTTTCTTGTTGATCATTACAGTTTCCAGGAGATGATCGGCATTTTTCAAATTCTCCTCCCAAAACACTAATACATGCGTTTACCCAAAAATTGACTGGTGAAATTTTTAAATTTGGAAAGGATTAGTTTATTTTTCTCCAATAACAACGGGATCCTGCATTTTTAATTTGTATAAATTATAATAAAGGCTTTTATTGTTCATCAGTTCTTCGTGTTGACCTGTTTCGACAATCCTACCTTTTTCCAGTACAATAATTTGATCTGCTTTGTGGATGGTACTTAAACGATGAGCCACAATAAATGTGGTACGATTTTTCATTAGCTTTTCAATAGCATCCTGTATCAAAGCTTCTGAAAGATTATCCAAAGAAGATGTAGCTTCATCCAATACCAGAATTTTTGGGTCCTTCAAAATAGCTCTCGCTATGGCGATCCTTTGCCTTTCACCCCCCGAGAGTTTTGTGCCTTTTTCCCCCACTATGGTTTCATAACCTTTTTCAAGATTCATAATGAAATCATGGGCATTGGCTTTTTGAGCAGCCTCTTCAAGTTCTTTTTCAGTTGCATCCAGTTTTCCATATAAAATATTTTCTTTTACCGTTCCGCCAAATAACAACGTTTCTTGAGGAACCAATGCAATCTGGCTGAGAAAACTTTTACGATCCAAATCCTTAATTTCATTTCCGTCTAACCTAATACTACCTTGTCTAGCATCGAAAAAGCGGTGTAACAATTTTATAACAGTGGATTTTCCTGCTCCGCTTGGTCCTACTAAGGCGATAGTCTGCCCAGGCTGAACACCAAAACTAATATCTTGTAAAATTTCAGATTCATCACGATAACCAAAGGACACATTTTCAAACTCAATTCGTCCTGCAATATTTTCTAGAAATATGGGGTTTTCAGGGTTTTCAATAGCAGGTACAGTGTCTAGAATTTCATAAACTCTTCTTATGGCTCCTGATGCCTCTTGAATTTGAGTATAAAGGCGGATAAAAGTTCCGATGGGACCTGCCACGATTAACGCATATAGAAAAAAAGCAGCTAACTCGCCGGGTGTGGTTGTTCCCATCATCACCTGATAGCCTCCATACCAAATTAAAACTGCCGAAATCAGAAAAGTTAAGCCAAGAATGAAGGGACCAAAAAAAGAAGAAATCTTCAGTTTGTCTACCGCCCTTTCGAAGGCTGATTCGATTTCTTTCTCAAACCTTTGGCGCTCATAAGGTTCCCGGGTGAACGATTTAACAATCTTTATGGAAGATGCAACTTCTTCCAAAACAATCACAGCCCGGGCAATCTGATCCTGTAATTTCTCAGCAAAATGTCTTAAACGTTTACCAAAGACCCTTGCAAAGAGCATTAGCGGCGGCAAAATCAATAAAATAAGCCCCGTCAACTTCCAATTCAGGTATAAAATAATTGCCATCGCTCCAATCAGCGTGATGGTTTGCCGCAGCAAAGCAACAGGAATGGTAACCAAAGCATTTTGAATAACTGATATATCACTGTTCATCCTTGAAAGAATTTCACCCACACGGCGCTCTTGAAAAAATCGTAAGGACAAAGATTGTACGTGTGAAAAAAATTCAATACGAAAATCCGTAGTCATCCTGTTGCCGACAAAGCCAAAAATATAATTATGAGTTACAGCAAAGGCAGCCTGTAAGAAGATTATGAATATCAAATCCCAAGCAAGCCCATCTAGAATTTGACTATCTTTTAGGATCACTACAGCATTGATCATGTTTCGAACAATCAAAGGTAAAACCAGATTGACCAGGGAAGTAAGAATTAAGCATAAAAAAGCAAAAACTAGGCTTTTGGTGTAGGGCCGGGCATATTTCAATATTTTTCGGAATTCTTTCATAAGCACTATTCCTGAATTGGGACCTGCCACCACGTAAAAACCAGTTCACAAACCGACAAATCACAATAAATTCAATATTTTTGAGCCGATATCATAACCCCTTGAAAGCCTCAATTCAAACCTTAATCAAATGGTTTTGTCCTTGTATTTCTTTATTTTTATTTTTCTTAAAAAAAAATCAAATATTTTTAAAGTTTTTGCTGAAGCGGCCGTTAAGAGTATTAGAATAGCTGGCTAAAAATAGAACTAGAGATTTAGCCAAAACTAATAAAGTTTTATTTTTTAATAATTTAGAGGCTTAAAAATGGATGCACAGGCTATAAATAATGTGGTCAATCCAACAGCACTAAGACCTAAATCGACTGCTTCCAGTTCGCGTTCCGATGCAGGAGCTTCAACCGCTGCCACAGAAGACATAGTTAGCTTGTCGAAAAAAGGTAAAGATTTGGCCCAACAAGGGTCCGAAACTCCTAGTGCAACAACACCTACGGGTAGCGAGCAAAGAAAGTTCGAGGTCACAGAAAATAACGATGTTGTGCTTGAGGTCATTGACCCGCAAACCCAAGAAGTCGTTAGATCTGTTCCATCAGAAGAACAACTTGATTTAAGAGACGCAATCCGAAGTGATTTGGATAATATTGATTTAGACAGTATTTAGCATTTGTACAATTTTTTGATAACAATAAAAGAGGCTCATTACTCTGGAAGTTTCAAGCTTAGGAAGTTTATCAATAGTACACAGAGCTACTGCCAAAATAACTGCTGACCCAATAGAAACCGCGAGTTCTGCTTCAAACGACATTCAAGGTCAAATCTTCAAGGAAGCTCAGAGCAGTTCCATAATGCCAGTAAAAGCACCGAGTGATCTGAACGGAGAAGAAGGTAGTTTAGTAACACAGGATAATTCTGGTTTAGCAATTGCTGAAAATCCAATAACAACATCCAATATAGGCAGTCAAGTAGACATCCTCGCCTAATCTCTGACAAATTTAAAAAATCGCTTTTATTCTAAATCGTTACCCTTTTATTAGGACAACAATTTTTTTATATTGATTGCATCTGGCTAGGCAATGGCATGCATAAATCGTTCTGTAATTTCTATAGGGGTATGGGTTACCCGTCCGGTAGAAGAATCAAAACAGGGTTCAACTTTGATTAATAGAAAATTGGGGCCTGGTAATTCTTTGAGTTTTAAAAATGCTGCTTTAATTTTTTCCTTTTTATCAATTCTAAAAACATTCTTATAACCCGAGCTTTTTGCAATTTCTTCTAACTTTACTTTCCCAGAAAGAGACCTTTGGCTTCCTGTTGATTCATATACCTCATTGTCTATAACCACATGAATCAGGTTTTCGGGTGCCTCCGCAGCAATCATAGCCAATGTGCCTAAAGCCATTAACACATTGCCGTCACCATCAATGATGATTACTTTTTTTTCGGGTTTGTACATAGCAACCCCCAAACCTATAGATGAAGCGAGCCCCATTGATCCGATCATATAAAAATTAGCTTTGCGATCTTTGAGCGCAAACGATTCACGGCAAATAAAACCGTTTGCATGGACCACGGGCACATTATCTTCTATAAGCGGAAGCAACTCTTGAAATGCTTCAGTGCCTTTCATCAAACAATCCTTTCTCGACAATCAATGTATAGGGCAATTTCTCTTCACAAATTTTATTTTTTGCCTTTCTAAGAACCTCCTCACAATTATCTTCATTGAGAAGAGAATATTCCATGCCCGCTGTTTTCAAAAGTTGCTTATCAATATCACCCATAATGATATGTTCTGGAGCATCCTTACCATCTTTCCCACGCCAACTCATAATTACAAGCATGGGAATATTGTAAATTAAATTTAGTGAGGTGAAGGCATTAAGACTGTAACCTAACCCAGAGTTTTGCATAAGGAGAACAGGCATCGCCCCTGCAAGGTAGGCCCCTGTGCACAATCCCACAGCGGCATCTTCGCGTACTGCTGGAATATATCGAGCTTCTTGTTGACCCTCTAATTCATAGATCAATCCAGATAATAAAGAGCAAGGTACTCCGGTAAAAAATTTATAATCCTCCTGGATCAAGCGCTTAATAAATGACTGGGATGTTAGAGAAGACATAT
>Ga0209034_10001178_pt1 | contig 12916 bp, 11 predicted proteins | sample MarorgKNORR_S2LV_2_FD_188219 | JGI IMG/M metagenome (GOLD analysis project Ga0209034, IMG submission 188219) | Marine microbial communities from the Southern Atlantic Ocean, analyzing organic carbon cycling - 250m_A/KNORR_S2/LV (SPAdes) (version 2) | ecosystem: Environmental > Aquatic > Marine...
AATTTTCAAATCAGATTTACCCACTCCCTTACCTGCCGTTATAGCGGTAACTCCCTCTTGAACCACGGAGGGTGTATTGGGCATGGTCCTTACCACGCAAAGTTTCTTCTTTTTCCCTTTACTCAAAGCATTTTCTATTTGAGATATCAGAACTCCAGCAGCAACCGATATCACTAATTTTTTAGAGTCCACCTGGTCGGCAATATCTTTCAGCACCTCTCGGATGATTTGAGGTTTGACTGCGACAATCAAGACATCGGCTTTTTTTACGAGATCAAGATTACCTTTGACCGCCTTGACCTTAAATTCATTAGTTAAAAAAGTTTGACGACTCTTATTCGGCTCTGAAACAAAAATATTGGATGCCTTAACCAATTTAGATGAAAGCATCCCCTTTAAAATAGCTTCGGCCATATTTCCGCCACCGATGAATCCAATTTTTTTATTTTTTAACACGAGATTATTCTCCTTATTGAGTTCATGTATTACCAATCATCTCAACATGTTTCCGCGTTTTATATGGAAACGCGGTGCTCTAGGTTTCTTAGCTTGGCATACTTGACTTGCAATGATAAATTTTTCCTTAAGAACGAGATCCAAATATAGCGCTGCCAACACGAACTAGCGTCGCTCCCTCTTCTACCGCGATTTTATAATCGCTGGTCATACCCATTGATAGATCAATTAGTTCTATCCCTGGAACCTTTAAGGCCTGACATGTGTCCCGTAATTCACGTAATCTAAAAAAATATTTACGTGAATTTTCTGGCTCAGAGTCCTGTGGTGGAATTGTCATCAAACCCTGAATTCGAATCCCTTTCAATTGCCCAAAATTGGAAAGTTGATTCTTCAACTCTGAGGGTGTCATTCCAAATTTTGCTTCCTCTCCAGAAATATTCACCTGCAACAAGACGGCTTGCGTCCTGTTCTGGCCTTCACAATACGTGCTAATTTTTTCAGCTAAAGATAGGCTATCAACGGAATGGATTAATTCAAAACGGGAATCGAGATACTTAATCTTGTTTTTTTGAAGATGACCAATGAAATGCCAACCCACATCTGGGAGGTTAATCTCATCAATTTTAGTAACCGCTTCCTGGGCTTTATTTTCTCCGAAATATCTTGCTCCCGCTTGATAAGCAGCCAAAACCTTTTCAGAAGACGCTTGTTTGGAAACTACAATCAGTCGGATGGATTCAGGGTTTCTTCCCGCTTTTTTAGCAGCATCGCTAATATGATGTTTCACCGATTTAAAGTTATCAGCTATCAATGGAGTGGCCCGTTAAAGAAAGGATCAGTAAAGTGCTTGTTTTCCGCGCTCGCCAGTCCTTACTCTGATTGCATCTTCGACCGGGAGTATGAAAATTTTTCCATCACTCAAATTGCCGGTCTGTACGGTCTTGATCAACATATCAATGACTTCTTCAACGGCCTCAGTTTCAAGAACTATTGAGATCTCTACAGAGGGATGAAATTGGGGAACTGATGTTTCGGCATCTGATTTCATTTGCCCCATAGGTTTACCAATCCCTTTTACATCCACTACTGACAGACCCGGTACTCCAAGTTCGAATAATTTTTCTCGAACGGCTTCTAACTTTTCATATTTTATAAAACATTTGATCATTTTCATGGCATAAAACCAATTTAGGCCTAATTGTGATCTTTCGCAAGTGAGGAAAAGTTATTTGCGATTTACGGTCTCTTGGTTGGCTGGCAATAATAATTTATGCCAGTTATTTTTTTCCCAGTTACGTGCATCTTTGAAATTACGATATTCTTTTTCCTTCTTTTTGAATTCCGGGTGATGGCTTTGCCACAAGCCATTTTTCTTATAAGATGGGGCAAACTGGTGACACATTTCGTGATAAAGCGTCAACTCCAGAACATAGAATGGAACAAATTCCTGTTTCAAGCGAGGGTGAAGCCGAATGAGTTTTTTGTTCTCATCGTAAGATCCATAACGAAAACCTCTTTTATTCTGGGTTTTGACATCGCGTCCCCATTTGACAGTGGCCTGAATCTTTCCATTAAAATATTCTCGATTGAGCCTTTCAAACATCACATCGATATCTTTTGCATCTTCTGATAAATTTTCCTTAAGAGATTCGACCTCAATCTCAGATAATTTCTGGCCCTCTATATAATCTTTGATCAATGCTTTGACAGGATCAGAAAGTTCATTTTCTTTTTTTACCTTGCCCAAAACTTTTTGAGTCAAGTTCTCTAATACCACAGATTTAGGCTGATCAAATTCATCAAAATACGTTTCGTTAAAGACTTCTAATCTTACGATCGGGTCTTCGGATCTAATTTGCAATTGACCTACATAATCCATACTATTTTTTTTAAGCGTGAACATTCGGATTAATTGGGAGGCCTCTTGTGTATCTTTTCGGTTTTCACCTAGGGATAATTTGCCCAAAGCAAAGGTTTTTAAGAGGTTTTGAACTGGTATTCGCGTTTGATTCATCAGGTAGGCCATAAGAAGAGTTAAAATATTTCAATTCCACTAAACTGAAACAAATATTACATCAGGATAGCACAAAAATCCAATAAAATTAGTTATTTAGAGGCTTTACAAATTTTTCAATATTCGATAATGTGTTAACTATGAAATCCATAAATATTTTTTTAATACTTCTGTTTTCTGTTTCCTGTTCGACAGGTATAGAGTCTAGTCGGAAGCAAAACAACTATGATCTAAAGGCAGATGTCGATCTGTTTTTATCCACTAGCGACTCGGATATAGAAGTGAAAACGCTCAAACGACTTAAAGACCAAAAGGTATCGCATACAGCTGTAAAAAATTTATTAAGACAACGGGCCAGACCAATTGAAGGGAAACGTGGCCTGCTTACAGGATTAAAATTTAAAACCCAAGGTAAAGAATATTCATACGCTGTGTATCATCCGGAAAAGGGTAACAAGCCTTTGCCCTTGGTTATAGTTTTACATGGGATGGGCGGCAGTGGCGATAATACTGCCACAAAATGGGCTAAGAGACTGAACAATGAGTTTATTGTTGTTTGCCCTTCTTACCCGATGGGTGCTTGGTGGTCACGCCCTGCAGAAGATATGGTTTTGGATTTATTAGATCATACTCGCGCACAATATAATGTCGATGATAATCGAATTTTTCTTGCTGGACTTTCTAACGGCGCCATTGGCGTCTACACCATCGGAATGTTTTATCCAGATCGATTTGCGGGTCTAATACCCATTGCGGGTAGTATCACACCACGCTTTATGAATTTTCTTATCAACCTAAGAAATACCCCTATCTATATGATTCAAGGAGCCCACGATCCTATTTTTCCAATACAATTGAGTCGCCGTGTAAATAAGATACTCTCTGATATGCGTTACCCAGTGGTCTACAGGGAGCATGATAAGAAGGGTATGGCTCATGGAGGACATTTTCTCCCAGAAAATGAAATTCCCGATTTATTAGAATGGATTAAAAAGCAAAAAAGAAGTTTGAATCCAAGTAGGGTGCGCATGACTCGAGAAAACAATCATCTTGGTGCTATAAATTGGGCACGCCTAAACAAAGGAAAAAATCTTGCTTCGCTTGAACTTCCAGGCCCAGAAAGCCCTAAACCTAATAACCGAAATGGAAAAATTGCCACATTATTTGTTGAGCGAAAAGGGGAAAACCGATTTGAGGTAATGGGAGAAAATATTGTTGAGTACGACCTGTTTTTCAATACAGATACAGTAGACTTCGACAAAATAGTAACGATCACCACTCAAAAAATACAAAACCAAAATAACAAGCTGGTCGCAGGAGAGAAAAAAATCAGCTACCAAAATAAAATTAAAAAAGATCTCGCGGTATTACTTTATGGATATAAAAGGTTTCGAGATCCCCATCGCCTTTATGATGCAAAGGTCAATATACTTTTAGAAACAACCCTGGTTCAATCCCTGTCATGACTGAGGGGCCATCTGCCAAAATAGATACTCATTCTCTTTTAGCAAGATCCATGAATCTATTAGGTTGGGACCGGGTCACCTCCTCTTTGGCAAGCCACGCCTGTTCACCTTACACTCATAGTTTTTGCCTGCGTTTAAAACCTGAAACAGAGTTTCAAACAGCGCAAAAAAAACTGGAGGAAACGGAAGAAATGTTGGCGTTACTCGATTCACTAGAATCCTTTCCTATGGACCACTTTGAAGATATTCGTCCCATCTTCAAAGATGTTGAAGAACAACAAACAATAGATACAAATCAATGTCTCATTATTATGAAGTTACTGCGACTTTGCAGAAATCTTTGCAAAGATATAGGAAAAAAAAGTGCCTTTCCGCTAATTCAGCATAAGCTCTCACAACTTGATCCTTTAAAAGAGTTTCATAATGATTTAATTCGTTGTATTGATGATGAAGGTAAAATTAAGGAAAACGCCACTCCAGAATTAAAACAAGCGATCCGCGAAATAGAAACTACCCGTACTAATCTAGAAGAAAAAATCAGAAAACTCTTTTCCAGCACGACTATAAAAGAAGCCTTGCAGGATTCTTATATCACCGAGCGACAGGAAAGACTGGTAATCCCTGTCCGCTCTGAATTTAAATCGAAGGTAGACGGGATTGTTCATGACATTTCAGGAACCGGCCAAACACTTTTTATTGAGCCCGCATCAGTGGTACCCCTTAACAACCAATTAAAAATTGCACGACTGAAAGTAGCAAAGGAAAAGGCTGCCATATTACAGTTTCTTTCAATGCAAACCAATAAACATAGAGAACCTCTACAAAATAATATGGAAAACTTGGCAACCCTTGATCTCATTTATGCGAGGGCCCGCCTGGCAAAGACCATGGATGCTGTAAAATGTCCGATGAATCAACAGTTTAAAATGCAGCTGAAAGAAGCTCGCAATCCCGAATTAACTTTAGATGGCGAAACTGTCGTACCTAATACCATCGAATGGGAAGAGTCTACAAAAGTCGTTATTATCTCTGGCCCCAATACAGGCGGTAAAACGGTAACCCTTAAAACAATTGGACTGTTGTCTTTAATGGTAAGGTCCGGGCTATTTCTTCCCGTGAAGAAAAATTCCTCTATTCCTTTTTTCCCTGAAGTTTATTCGGATATTGGTGATGAACAGAATATCCAATTAAAGCTGTCGACTTTTTCAGGGCATTTGAAAAAAATAATTCGAATTATTGAAAGTGCGTCCTCGGGCGCTCTGGTACTTCTGGATGAATTGGGAATAGCTACCGACCCCAACGAAGGAGCCGCTCTCGCGGAATCTATTCTTCTAGAATTAAAGGAAAAAAATGTTGTGACCCTGGTTTCAACGCATTATTTTTCCTTAAAAATACTTGCACAAACTCAGGAAGGATTTTTGAATGCCTGTACCGAATTTGACCTAGACACCATAAGTCCGACCTACCGATTGATATTTGGTGCTCCAGGGCAAAGTGCTGCACTCGACACCGCCGAGCGTTTAGGATTACAACCTGAAATTATTGATCAAGCACGCAACATATATCAAACCAAAGATAAACAAGCTGAAAAATTGTTGGAAGACCTTACTCAACAACGTTTGCAAATACATAAAGACCAAGAAAAAATCAAACAACTTAAAGTTGAAATCGAGCAATTGAATCGCGAACAAAACAAGATCACGCAAGAACTACGTGAAGAAGAAAAAGATTTTCAAAGAAATAAAAGTAAAAAACTACAGGAAGAGATACGGGCGGGAAGAAATGAAATTAGAAAAATGATTGAAGAGATCAAGGGAGAAAAAGCTTTACCTGAAATACGCAAAGTCGACAAGAAAATCCAAGCGATGAAAAATACTTCCTTACAAATAGATTACAATATGGAGGAATGGAGTCTTACCGCAGACCAGTTAAAATCCGGTGACACGATATTAATATTAAATCTAGGAAAAACTGCGACACTCCTTGAGTCTACCCGAGGAAAAAAAAATGTTCGGGTAAGAATGGGCAATATTAAAACCATCGTGGAAACCTCTTCCATACGTGGTAACCCTCACCAAATAAATAGTCCTAAAAATGCTGATCAGAAGATTTCAATGAACATTGAAACTGAATCAAAAAGTAATACATCCTGTGACCTAAGAGGTATGAACTCTGAGGATGCAGAAACAAAAATGGAAGCTTTTATAAGCCATGCCATTGCAACCAAAGCCAAAAGAATTAAGATTATCCATGGACATGGCATGGGAACTATCAAAACAGTCGTTAAAAACTATTTGAAAAAAACAGGACTTTGCAAAAATTTCTCGCCGGGAAGACGTGAAGAAGGCGGAACCGGAGTTACCGTAGTTGAATTTTAAATATTAAGAAATTAGTTTGCCTACTTTTATCTTAAGTTTCGGTACCAGCTCTTTTTCAAACCACGAATTTTTCTTCAACCAAATATTATTACGAGGGGAAGGATGGGGAAGGACAAAATATTTGGGTTGATATTTCTGCCAGTTTTTTACTGTTTCTGTCAAAGTAGCTTTTTTATGGGCTTTTAGATACCAGCCCTGCGCATATTGTCCTATTAAAAGCGTGAGTTCTATATTTGGTATCTTTTCAAGAATCGGATTCATCCACTTCTCAGCACACTCAGGGCGCGGCGGTAAATCTCCTGATTTTCCTTTCCCTGGATAGCAAAAGGCCATAGGTACAATGGAAAAATATTTTGTATCATAAAATTTTTCTTTTGGCACCTGCATCCAGTCACGCAACCTTTCACCACTTGCATCATTCCAGGGAATTCCGGACTCATGCACCTTCATTCCCGGGGCTTGTCCAACTATAAGAATTTTTGAATTTTCAGAAAAAGAAAAAATAGGTTTGGGTGAATAGGGAAGATCAGCCTCACAAAAAGTGCATGCTTTTATATTTTTTTTAAGCTCATTTATTGTGTTAGATTCTTCCATAAGGATATTTTAATAAAAGGAGAAATCAAATGAACAGACAAACATTATCAGTCTTTTCACTATTTTTAGTAGGAGTTTTTTCTTTTGTAGGTGTGGTGGGAAGTGGAGAAATTCAGACCATTACACTTCATGGGAAACCTTTAACCCTGATTGGAAAAAAATCGCAGATGGGAAAAAGATTACCGACGCTACGTCTTCCTGGCCTTGGAATGAAAATGATTGATTTGCAATCGTTTAAAGGCAAGGTAACAATAATGAGTGTGGTTCCTTCTCTGGATACTCCTACCTGCGACAAACAAACTCATATACTAAGTGAAGAAAATAAAGGGCTAGACAAAATCGCAAATTTGGTGACCGTCAGTCGCGATCTGCCCTTCGCGCAAAAACGGTTCGCCAAGAACGCCAAGATAAACAATATAACTTTCTTGTCAGATTACCGGGACGCTGAATTTGGCACAAAGACCGGATTATTAATCAAAGAAAACCGACTTTTGGCCAGAGCCATATTTGTATTAGACCAAACTGGAGTTGTTCGCTATCTAGAAATCGTTTCTGAACTGGCTAAACTTCCAGACATGGATAAGGCTATGGATTTTGCCCGTTCACTTTGATTATTTATACTTAACTTTCCTGAGTTTTTATTATACGACTACAAAAAAAGGAGCTTTAAACTTTGCAGCTCTGATTTTTCAGAAGATTTTTATTAACCCTTTCAAGGCTAGACGCCGTCATATCAAAAATTGATATGTAAGGCTAATTAAAAACTTGAACCAACTCGCTGAAAGCTTTTTTTTCTTTTTTCAATTTACTTTCATTACCCAAGACGCACACATTACCTTCATCCCGAATTTTCTGGAACATTTCTGAGTATTTTTTCAGGTCGTCTAATTGTGTAGCTAATAATTCGCGCCGGATTTGCAATTTCATCTCATGTGTCCGACCTGTAAGATAATCTATCATCGAGGAAGACCCTTTTCGATCAGGCGTAAGAGGCGGATCCATTTTCCCAACACAACCAATTATTAATTTCTTCAATTCCTCAGGGGGAAGATCCAATTGAGCAAGAAAATCTGAGATCTCATCATATATCCTTAATGTTTCTGATAAATTGGGATCACGATAAGAGACGAGGCCATAGTCACCGGTTAAAAAATTGAAAGAATTGCTACTACCATAAGCTCCACCGTGCACGCGCACTTTATCCCATAAATAACCAGTACGGAGCAAACCTTTTAAAACTTCAAATTGCCCAGTGTACTTGAATCCCATTTCATATAAATTTGCACCTTTACCAACATGCTGGACATTACTAGCAGTTAAAAATCCTTCATTAGGAGGAACCATATCAAAGTTCCAATTCACCACATCCCATTCTTTGTCAGAAAGAATACCGTATAGACTATCCATACGTTTTTCAATCTTTGCATAATCCCTCTTTTCACAAGTAATATTGAAAAGGATGTTTTGTTTGGTGAAAATTCGCTCGGCAACTTTTCGGAATTGCTGTGCAACACTTTTCGGATCATCCTCTACTTCTTTAAGAAGATTTTCAAGAAACCTGTAATAAGTTATTCCGTCAGTCAATTCATCAAACTTTCCAAGACGAGAATGATAGGACTGCAATCTTGACATAACATAATGATTGCCACTGGGAACAATAGAATCTTCTAAATCTGCCTTTGCACTACGAATGATCTCTACCAATCTTTTGTTATTTTCAAAACTATACTCAGAAAACAATTCCTGAAACAAATCAAATAAATCATCTACCTTCTCTGTCAGGGCTTTACCATTAAAAAATATATAAGAAATGATGGATTGTCTATCTTGAGTCGTTGCTGAGGAATAATGAGAACTACGAATTCCACCGGTATGAATTCCTATCTTTTTTGAAATTTCCATATAAGAACTGTGTTTTGTTCCCATTCCTAAAATCAAGGAACCCAATAGCGGCACATATTGAAGCATTTCCTTGGGCACTCGTTGGATATTAAAACCAATTTGGGTATAAGCAATATGGTTGGTAAACAAATCATGGAATAAAACTGTCTTCCCACCTGAGTCCTTAACCTCCAAAGGATACTTTTCTAAACCATCTGGAACGTCTTTAATTTCTAATGACGGCAGAGTGGATAGAGCTTCTGAGCTATCTGCCTTCAATTGGTTTTCCTGAAGTCTACCTGTTTCTTCTATGAGGTTTTTTATTTCTTCTGTATTTAATCCTTTTTTAATTTCCTTAAGTATTTTTCTTTCTCGCGCATCCATTTTTTTACCCAGATCAGATTTAGGAGATGCTATCAAAATACTTTTATGGCTATTTTCGATCAAATATCGGCTTATCAAGTTTTCAAAGTACCCTTGGGTGGACTTTTTCTTGATCTTTCGCATCACCTTTTCAAATTTTAAATGAGAAAAGGGATCCTGGTCATATAACCACGAGCCCAAGGCCTGGATATTGTAAACAATACCCTTTGCAAAACCACCAAAGTTTGCTTCTCGCAAACGAAAATCTACTGAATTAAGAGCAGATAGAACCATATCTTCCTCTATCCCATTCTTTACAAGATTTTTTAAGGTCATATCTATTATTTCTATAATTTTTTCTTCGTGTTCTGCCTCTGTTCCTTTCAACCCAACAGCAAATAAAGTTTCCGCACGATTATCATCAAACCCACCACCAATGATTTCACTTCCTAACTGAGAGTCAATAAGCGCTTTGCGTAGAGGCGACGCAGAAGTTCCCAACAGGAGATGACTTAAAATACTAAAGGCCAGACAATGCTCATAATTGGTCGCCTTATCCAGCTTGATTCCCATTAATACGTAGGTCTTTTTATCTAAAGACTCCTGACTAGATACGGGATAATCAAATGCTTTTCTTTTTGGTTTTCTGAAAGATCTCTGGTGTTTTATAGATGTATTAATATCTATGCGATCAAAGTCTTTTAAATATTTTTCATGAAGAAAGGATAGATACTCGTTTGTATCTCCATCTCCATATAAAAAAATCCTACTATTGGAAGGATGATAATGTTTTTCGTGAAATTTCTTAAACTCTTCATAAGTTAAATCAGGTATGTTTTTAGGATCACCACCAGATTCATATCCGTAGGTCGTAGAAGGAAACAAGGAATGCGCTAGTGCTCTGTCGATACAACTTTCTGGATCAGAAAATACACCCTTCATTTCATTGAAGACCACACCCTTATATACAATTTTGTCTTCCGGTTTTGTCAGTTCATAGTGCCAACCTTCCTGCTTAAAAGTATCCTCAGAAATTATCGGATAAAAAACCGCATCCATATATACGTTCATTAGATTAAAAAAATCTTTTTTGTTTCTACTCGCGACAGGATACATTGTCTTATCAGGAAACGTCATAGCGTTCAGAAAAGTTTGCAAACTTCCTTTCATCAACTCCACAAAAGGTTCTTTAATAGGAAAATTTTTGGAACCACAAAGGACACTGTGCTCGAGGATATGGGCAACACCGGCATCATTAGTTGGAGGAGTTCTGAAAGTGGCGCTAAACACTTTATTATCGTCATCATTTTCCAGCACCATCACTTCCGCACCGGTTCTCACATGTTCAAAAAAAAGACCGAGTGATTTTAACTCCTTAATCTCTTCCTTTTTGGTCAATTTAAACCCGCTATAAATTTGATTGAGCTCAAAACTCATAAATTTTTTTCTCCAATGATAATATTGTGAGACAGCAGCATGCTGAACCCTCATTTTAGTGATTAAGATGTCTATATTTTTTCAACGATCTAATATAATTTATCTACTTAGCCTTAATATCCAGACCAATAGGACAGTGATCAGAACCCATAATATCTGGGGTAATAAAGGAATCTTTTACTTTTTTCATCAAATTTTTAGTCACAAAAAAATAGTCAATACGCCATCCTATATTTTTTGCTCGCACATTAAAACGATAGCTCCACCATGTATACTGTTCTGGCTGCTGATTAAAAGCGCGAAAACTATCGACATACCCATGATTAATAAAATTATCCACCCATTCCCTTTCTTCGGGAAGGAACCCTGAGTTTTTCACGTTGGCCTTTGGATTTTTTAAATCAATAGGTTTATGAGCTGTATTCACATCACCTGTTATTACCAATTCTTTTCCCTGTCTACGTAATTCCTCACAATGATCCAGAAAAGCAGAATAGAAATCCATTTTATACTGTAACCTTTCTGGCCCACTCGTACCATTTGGGAAATATACATTGAGCAGATCAAAATCTTTAAACTCGATTCTGACAACTCGGCCTTCGCAATCAAAACGTTTAATCCCCATTCCCAGATGAACAGTTCCTGGTTTTTTCTTAGTGAAAACAGCAACTCCACTATAACCCTTGCGATCGGCAGGGTTCCAAGTTGTGTGATAACCTTTTGGGTTTAAAATATTATCATCCAGGTCTTCAATCCGCGCCTTAATCTCTTGTAAGCACACCACATCAGGTGCCTCATTATTTAACCAATCGAAAAAACCTTTTTTGACTACCGCCCGTAAGCCATTTACATTCCAACTGAATATTCGCATGAAATTCTATAAAATTGAAAAGATTTAAAGAAATTTACTACGGAACAAAGGCAACCCCATTCCAGTTTGATAAGTAGGCCAGTGTAATCCAAATAAGGGAAATAATTCTTAAAATAAATTTAAGAATTATTTCCAATTACCCAGATAAAATGCGGCAAGGTAAACCAAAAAACCTATCCATAAATTTCGACATAATGTCTGATAATACTTAAAGGAATGCAAATCTTCCTTTTCAGTATCGAATAAAAACCAATATTCCAAAATAAACCAAATCGGTGGACCTATAGCCCAACCACCTAATATTATATAGCGTGGACACCCGGTTAAGTGAGAATGGTAGGTGTATCCGAGACCAATAATAACCAAAAAAAGTCCCAGCAATTTTCGAATTTTACTTTTACTCCATATATTTTTCTTGAGTTCAGAGTTCATTATATCTTTCTATAAATAATTTAGCTTCCCCACCAAACAAATATAATAACAGGCTATTTTAATTAATAATAATCCCATATTAAGGAATATTCCGGCTTCTTTATAAGACAAGATTATCGCAACGAAATGGCTCAACAATACTCTAAAAAAATATTATAAAATATTTAATTTCAATAATTTAGCCGTTGCTTCTATTTTTAATTTAAAGCCGTGGTTTTTGATTTAAAAATAGGGTATCCTTAAATTACCCTTGTATATTAAATCTAATTTTTTAAAAAGACAGACAACACAATTATCTTAGGGAGGATAATGTATGCGGCAATGTAGACGAGCGGGTTTCAAGGTGTTCATGTTGGCCTTTTTTATATTAGCCCTGGTGGTATCCGCTATGGCTGCCGAAGTACCAGATCCTACTGCATGTGATAAAGATGGAGCAACTGCTCGAAAAGGTCGGCCGGGTGTTGCCCCTGTAGAAGTAAGAGATGGTGTTGGTCCCACAAAAGAATTAGTTCGTGATGGGATATATTCCGCTGCAGCTAAATCTTCTGGAACTGTTTCAAAGGGAGATAAACGCCATTTGTGCTTAGCATTATCCCCGATCAAGGACCCAGAATCTCGTTACAAACATAAAGATCACAGCAATTACTACTGTACCCTGATTTTAAATAGGGACAGTCAAACGTATTGCTATGCTGTAGTAACAGGCGATCCTAACAAATGTAAAAATATCGTCAGTTCTGAGCTTGAAAAGGTTTGTATGAAGGAAAGTCGTGCAAAATCTAAATAGCATCACCTAAACTATCAAAAAGGGTGATCCTAAAGGGATCACCCTTTTTTTCTTTCTCCCATGAGCAAGATTGAGCTTGATGTCCGAAACCTTGAAGTCTCGTTTTCCACTCCTCAAGGAAACTTTTCTGCTGTAAATGGAATTAACTTTCAACTTTATAGTGGTGAAACATTGGCATTGGTAGGCGAGTCAGGTTGTGGCAAAACAGTAAGTGCTCTTTCTATCTTAAGGCTT
>Ga0209034_10001179_pt1 | contig 12908 bp, 9 predicted proteins | sample MarorgKNORR_S2LV_2_FD_188219 | JGI IMG/M metagenome (GOLD analysis project Ga0209034, IMG submission 188219) | Marine microbial communities from the Southern Atlantic Ocean, analyzing organic carbon cycling - 250m_A/KNORR_S2/LV (SPAdes) (version 2) | ecosystem: Environmental > Aquatic > Marine >...
GTGCCCGACAGGATCTTTCCTGAACTGCTGTTTGCTTATGCATCTCCGTGGCTCACAGGGGCGATTCTCGCAGGTGCGACCGCGGCCGCAATGTCTACGCTCGACTCTATATTGCACGCTAACATGACTGTCCTTACGCGGGACATATATCAGAGGTACGTCGCGCCGGATCGGGCCCAAGCGCACTACGTTGCGGTTGGGCGTATCATCATTGCCGGGCTCTTGGTGGTTGGGTACCTGCTTTCCGTAGGCACCTACGATTTTTTAGTTGTGCTCGTCACGTTGTCCGGGGCAGGGGCGCTGCAGCTTATGCCAGCGATTTTAGGCGTATGCATGCCTGGGCGTCGGTCACTGTCTGGAGCAGGCGTTCTCACGGGCATTTTGGTCGGCTTGCTGGCGCTTTACGTGACTTTAGTGCTAATACCGCATCCATTAGGGATGCATGGGGGGGTCTGGTCTCTGTTCGTGAATGCAGCAGTGGCGATCAGTGTGTCTTTGGTGACCAGGCCACCCAGTGACGAGACTGTTGAGCGCATCCACGGAGAGTTGGAGCGTTTCGTGTACGGATCGGAGGTCTGACGTATGCTCGTGCTAGCCAGGCTACTTTTCTTGACCGTTGCTGCAGGCGCTTTAGGAGTAACTCCCGCCGCATCACAACTCTCCTGGGAAAGAGCGGGCAGCCCGGTTGTAGGACCTGAAAATGGTTCGCTTGTCGTTGTGGGTGGGGCTATGCGATCTCCAGAACTCTTTGAGCGGTTCATTCAACTCGCGGGTGGTCCGGAAGCGGATATCGTTCTAATACCTACAGCTGGAGAGGAAGACGACTACGACAATTCGTATCGGGGGCTCGAAGCGTGGAGGGCAAACGGCGCACGTAACCTCACCGTCCTGCACACTAGAGATCCGGTGGTGGCTGACACAGATGAATTTGTGGAGCCCCTCCGAACTGCCGACGCCGTATTCTTTTTTGGCGGACGGCAGTGGCGGTTGGTCGATATCTATGGAGATACGAAGACGGAGGAGGAACTCCAGAAAGTCCTTGATCGTGGGGGCGTGATCGGTGGTTCCTCGGCCGGGGCTTCAATCCTAGCGTCGTTCCTGATCAGGGGGGATACAAGTGGGAACGACATTATGATGGGCGACCACCAGCGTGGTTTCGGTTATCTGCGCAACGTAGGGATTGACCAGCACCTACTGAGGCGTAATCGCCAGTTCGATATGATCGAAGTGATCGAAGCGCACCCCGAGCTTCTCGGTATTGGCCTCGACGAGGACACTGGCATCGTGGTAAGGGGAGACCGGTTTCAGGTGATGGGCCCGTCGTACGCCGTTATCTACGACAATCAAAGCACTACTGGAGAAAATGGTAAGTTCTTCTTCTTGAGTTCTGGCCAGATCTATGACATGGGCGAGCGTCAGGTCGTTCAGCCGCAACCTCTGCAGAATGTGGAGCAACGACCCTGGTCCAATTGATAGAAAATGATCACTGGTTGGTAGCATGGATAAGGTGTCGCGGAGAACATGATCTTCTAGAGTGTGCTGTCCGACTTAGCTGTCGTCGCGACTGGATGAGCTTTCATCGCAGGCCCTGACGACCCATAATGCCCGACCATTAAAAGCTTCCTGCCCCTTTTCGAGAGCGCTACATGAACGAGCAGCCGTCCGAAAGCGCTCTGCCCAGCCAGCCCGCCGTGACCGATCTCGAGGTCACGAAGAGACACGCTGAATACTGGCGCAGAAACATCCGGTACATGTGGATCCTTCTCGCTATCTGGTTCCTGGTGTCATATGGCTTTGGGATCATTCTCACAGGGCCACTTAACGCGATCAATCTGCCAGGAACCAGCTTCCCTCTCGGGTTTTGGTTTGCGCAGCAGGGCTCCATCTACGTCTTCGTGGTTCTGATCTTTGTATACGTAAAACTCATGAACAGGCTCGACCAGGAGTTTGACGTGAGCGAGAGCGAGGGCATATGACCGTCCAAGCCTGGACCTTCGTATTAGTCGCTGCCTCCTTCACGCTTTATATCGGGATCGCAGTCTGGTCTCGAGCTACATCTACTAAAGATTTCTACGTTGCGGGCACGGGTGTTTCTCCGTTAGCGAACGGGATGGCAACCGCTGCTGATTGGATGAGCGCAGCCTCGTTCATTTCAATGGCTGGCCTCATCTCATTCATGGGTTACGACGGTTCGGTCTATTTGATGGGGTGGACCGGCGGCTACGTGCTTCTCGCCCTGCTGCTGGCACCGTACCTACGTAAGTACGGTGCGTTCACGGTTCCGGACTTTGTTGGGGACCGGTATTACTCACAGACGGCACGCATTGTCGCAGTCGTGTGTGCCATTTTCGTGTCTTTCACTTACGTGGCTGGCCAGATGCGCGGTGTGGGCATCGTGTTTGGACGTTTTCTGGAAGTAGACGTGAATGTAGGTGTGATAATCGGGTGTTTCATCGTCCTCTTCTACGCGGTGCTAGGGGGGATGAAGGGGATCACGTACACGCAGGTTGCGCAGTATTGCGTGCTGATCTTTGCGTATATGGTGCCGGCGATCTTTCTGTCGATGATGATCACCGGGAACCCAATTCCACAACTGGGGCTTGGTGGCACGGATCAGGGCACGGGGATGGCACTTCTGGAGCGCTTGAATGGGCTTCATCAGGAGCTTGGCTTCGCGGCCTACACTTCGGGCACAAAGTCCATGTTGGATGTCTTCTTTATAACCGCCGCTCTAATGGTGGGCACGGCTGGGCTGCCGCACGTGATCATCCGATTCTATACGGTGCCGCGTGTTCGGGACGCGCGTATCTCTGTAGGCTGGGCCCTAGTGTTTATCGCGCTGCTTTATACGACAGCGCCCGCAGTTGCGGTCTTTGCCCGAACAAACCTCATCAACAGTGTTGCAGATACCCCATATACCGAGATGCCCGAGTGGTTCACAAACTGGGAGGCAACCGGGCTTTTAGAGTTTGACGACGCGAACGGAGACGGGCGCGTCCAGTTTGTTGGCCCGGACTCACCCATGACGAACGAGCTCACAGTCGATCGTGATATCATGGTTCTTGCAAATCCTGAGATCGCCAACCTGCCAGCTTGGGTCGTGGGCCTCGTGGCCGCTGGTGGATTGGCAGCGGCTTTGTCCACAGCCGCTGGACTTCTGCTCGTAGTCTCTTCTGCGGTAAGTCACGATCTACTCAAACGAGCTTTCTTGCCCACAATCACAGAGAAGGGCGAACTACTCACTGCCCGGATTTCAGCAGCCGTTGCTGTTGTGATCGCTGGGTATTTTGGGATCAATCCGCCGGGATTTGTAGCTCAGGTGGTAGCGTTCGCCTTCGGGCTGGCGGCTTCTTCGTTTTTCCCCGTCATCATCCTCGGGATTTTCTCTAAGCGGACTACCCGCGAGGGAGCAATCCTTGGCATGATCTCGGGGGTGACTTTGACTGCTGCATACATCGTCTACTTCAGGCTGATACATCCTGAGCTGGACAATGCTGCCAATTGGTGGTTTGGAATCAGTCCAGAAGGCATCGGAACCGTTGGGATGCTCGTAAACTTCGCGGTTACCCTAACGGTATCCCGGTTCACGCCTCCTCCTCCACCGCATGTACAGGAACTCGTCGAGCTAATCCGGATTCCGAAAGGGGCTTCTGGACCTAGCGAGGCTCACTAGATGAAGAATACGACGACGGTAGTAGCCACCTCCGGCAGGACGTGCGATACCATAGGCAGGGCTAGGAAAAGGTTGCTCCAGATATCGATTGTAGTGGCGGTGTTACTTATGGCTTCCTTTGGGTCGACCTATGCCCAGGGATCTCCCGGCCTACTCATTTCTGCTGACTGGCTGAGCGAGCACTTATCTGATCCGAGCGTTGTGGTATTGCACGCCGGGATGCAGCGGGCTCGTTACCAGTCAGGTCATATTCCTGGCGCACGTTTCCTGGATATGTCACAGATCATCTGGGATGGAGATCCGGCATGGGGCTTCGAGATAACATCTCTGGCTGACATCGAGGCTACTCTAGAGAACGCAGGTGTCACCGAGCAGCACCATCTTGTCGTGTACGCCGCTAATCCCCTTTACGCCTCACGCCTCTTCATGACGCTCGAAGTGATGGGGCTTGAGGGTAGGGTGTCCATGTTGGATGGTGGATTTGGCGGATGGCAGGAGGATGCAAGAGAAGTCTCTACGGATGACCCTGACGTAGTGCCAGGCGACATCGAATTAGCTCTGCAGAGTGATATCTTGGTGAGTGCTGACTGGATCAATGAACGACTCAACGCTGACACAATCGCACTCATCGACGCGCGTCCGGACAACGAGTACACGGGAGAAGACGGCGGGCTTGGTGGCAGGGTCAACCCCGGCCACATTCCGGGTGGTGTGCAGATGTACTGGGAAAGTCTCATCGAGAGCCGTCCGGTACCACGCCTCCACGAGCGATCTGAGCTTCGGACGCTCTTCAACGACGCGGGGGCAGATGACGGAGATACAGTCGTCGCTTATTGCATGGTCGGCATGCGGGCCAGCTTCACATATTTCGCTGCACGTCTGCTAGGCTATGAGACGAAGTTCTACGATGGATCCTGGCGGGACTGGGGGGCGAGAGAGGACCTCCCGTACGTGACGGGAACCTTACCGCACTAGCAGCAGAGCAGGCAAGAACTATTCGGCTGGTGGGGCTGTTGAGCTCTGCAGGTTGAAGACAGGAACTGCGGCGAGACCCCCTAGGAAAGGACCAGCTAGGTAGAGCCATAGGCTCCCGAGGTCACCCCCACCTATCACGGTATGGACCAAAGTTGGTCCGATTCCTACAGCAGGGTTGAAGACGCCACCAGACACTGGACCGGCGATGTATGCGCCGGCCATGACGGTGAAGCCAATCGCCAGACCGTAGTAAGAGTTGCCGGCTGTAGCTTCTGAAGTCGCCACGTTCAGGATCACCAGCACCAGTGCGAACGTTACGAGTACTTCAGCGAGGAACACGCCACCGAGCCCATACGCGGCTACCGGCTCCGGAGAGAAGGGTGATCCGGTGATTGCTATCACAGCCAAACTGGCGAGAAGCGCACCGATCACTTGAGCGATCATGTATGGGACCACGTCCGACCTCTGCATGCTGCCTCTGATGGAGATCGCGAGAGTCACCGCCGGGTTGTAGTGAGCCCCTGAGACGTGCCCTCCCATGTAGACCATGACCATGAGCGTTGCACCGATCGCGATCGGTGCGGCGTCCGTCCCCAGCACTGCGGTCATCCCGATTGCGAATACCAGGAAGAACGTCCCAATCAGCTCGGTGGCATAGCGGTTCACGGAGACTCCTTGTGGCGACAATGAAATCGGCCTGAGGTAGCCTCAGGTTGATGATGAGGTGGCCCGGTCGACCTATACAGTTTAGTCAACCGGGCCTCGAGCAGTATGCCTGGATGTTGTGCTATTCGACTTCGACCTCGGTTCCGCCTATGAAGACGCGTTCTAGCGACCGAGTTGCGAGTATATCCTCGAGAGGGTTTTCCCCCATTACCAAGAAGTCAGCCCACTTGCCCGCCTGGAGGGTGCCGATGTCGTCCTGCATAAGGCATCCGGCTGCTACGCTTGTGGCGCTCATGAGGATTTCCTCAGGAGTCAGACCTGCCTCAGCCATCAACACAAGCTCCTCGTGTTCGAAGAAACCAGGGAAACGAGCGGCAGGGCCAGCATCCGTGCCCATAGCGATGGGAATCCCAGCATCGTGAAGAATTTTTACGTTCTGCTGTGCTCGTGGGAGTCCCATACGGTAGGCCTCCGCTGACGTGCTACGGTTCCGCTCCATGAAGTCAGGCTGAGATGCTCGCTCCATTTCCGAGCTGCTCGCGTGACGGAGGAAGAAGGGGTCGTCAAACCAATCAGGTCGGTCCCGATAGACGAAAGTGCTGACCTCGCGAACCAAGGTTGGTACGTAGCAGATCCCACTTTCGCGGAGAGCAGCGATCAACTCCTGATCGACCTCTACGTCCCGAACAGAGTGGGCAAGCATTCCCGTCCCCATGTCTAGCAGACGTTTCGCGTCTTCCAGGTAGTACAGGTGCGTCGCTACGGGAATGTTACGCTCTCGGCCGACCTGCATCACGGCGTCCACAGCCTCCCAAGCCATTTTGCGGCCAGCGCCGAGATTGTCATCGACGCGGAGTTTGAGGAAGTCTGCGCCCATATCGGCGTTTGCGAGTGCATCAGCTCGTGCCTGGGCAGGGTCATCCCCAGCGATCACTGCGCCAGATCCCATTACTCGGGCATGACCAGCGGTTGGTGATGCTGCATCCCGGACGGCGATCAAGTCAGGGCCGTCGCCCAGGCTATTGACCATCGTCACGCCGTACCGAGCGTAGAGTTCCAAGTCTCCGCGTATCCGGTCCTGTGGGTCGGTCACACCTTCCGGCGCCCATGCACCTGTAACGTGACCGTGAGCCTCAATCAGCCCCGGAATCACATATTTACCCGATAGGTCGACCTCGGTCGCGCCACCGGGGACATCCACATCCGCACCGACACCGACAATTCGACCACCGTCGACTAGAATGGTGGCGTTCATGACCGCGGTAGCCCCTGTCCCGTCCCAAATGGTGGCTCCTGTGTAAGCAACTGCGGTGCTGGTCTGCTGAGCTGTGCAGCTCGAAACTAGAGCTGATAGCAAGAGGATGGCGACGGAGCGCAGCGGGGTCATAGTCATTCTCTCCTAGCGGGAGTCCATCGTGAAAAGGGCGTCGAGCTAGCTAACGCCGCAAGAGGGGAACAGTGACTGTCAGTGAAGACTAGCCATTGCCGGCGGCAGGCTCTCCGGTCAGTTCTGCCATGATCTCTTCCAACAGCTCGCGGACCGTCGCGTCAAGGCTGACGATCAGCACTATCCGTTCGTAGTCGTCCCGGGCCAGCCCATGCTCAGAAAAGATCGACACCACTTTCTCATCGAAAGCGGCGCGCGCGCGCGCGCGTGCTTGCTCTTCATGGGTACTTCCCATTTCGGCATGGAACTCATCTCTCGCCTCATTCATCGCGATGTGAGCACGAGCGAAAACCATGAGTTCCGGGCGATCTACTGTTGGCGCCTGCTGCTGCGCAACAAGGCTGAGAGGATTAGCTGCAACAATAAGAAGTGCTAAGGAGAACAAAGCACCCAGGGCGTTGCGCCTTCCTCGTGCCTGAGTATAGTCTGGCTGTAACAGTATTGATTCTCTCATAAGTGACTCCATCATACCAATCTACGAATACTCTTGCAAAGCCTGCAGCGCCTCCTTTGAGGCACTTGTCCGAGGCTCAGAAGAGCCAGTCTGTCCGTCTTGTGACAGTAAGCAACTGGAACGAGCAATTTCAATCCCCTCCGTGCAGTCGGAAAGTACGCATGGCCTGGCGATGCGTGCAGCAAAGGCGCGAGACCGTAAGCAGGCTGCAGAAAACGTATATACCCAGCGCCAGTACGAACTGAACCACGACGACCACTGACGCATGGCCTATACCCACGTATATTGAATCTGTGAAGACTTTAACAGGAATATTCGTCACGCTCGGGGTGCTTCTTGCCGCCACGGGTGACGCGACCGTACCTAACGGCGGCACGGACTTCACTCCGCAGTTCGGTGTATCAAGTGACAACGACGCCATATTAAGCGACAACGACTTGGTACAGCAGTACTGCGTTGGTTGTCACAATGACCGGCGACTCCGCGGTAATATGTCGTTAGAGGGCTTCAATGCGGAGCGCCCGGAAGACAACGGTGCTTTGGCCGAAGCGATGATTGTAAAGCTTCGCGCAGGGATGATGCCTCCCCCAGGAGTGCGTCGTCCTAGTGGAGATGCCCTACAGGTCCTCGCGGCTTCTCTCGAGGAACGTATTGATGTGGCGGCGGTTCGCGACCCTAATCCAGGTGGTCGCACCTTCCAGCGCCTGAACCAGATCGAGTACGAGCGATCAATAGAGAATCTGCTCGGTCTTGATATCGACGGCGGTCAGTTCCTGCCACTCGATACCAAGAGTGCAAACTTCGATAACATCGCCGATGTACAGCTACTCTCGCCGACACTGTTAGACGCGTATCTAAATGCAGCCGCAGTTGTAAGCCGCTTGGCAGTCGGAGACCGTGACGCGGCTGCAAGTTCTTCGACCTATACAAATTCTGGGTACACAACTCAGTGGGACCGTGCAGAAGGTGCGCCTTATGGGACACGAGGAGGTATTTCTGTCACCCACAACTTTGTGGCCGATGGCGAATACGAGTTCCGGCTTGCCCTAGAGCATACAACGACGGGGGAGTATTACGGCGGCACAATTCCGCGAGAGCAACTCGAAGTGTCCATCGACGGAGAGCGTGTCGCCTTGGTCGATGTGGATACGTGGATGAATGTTGCCGATCCCAACGGTGTGAATATGCGCACCGAGCCAGTCTTTGTACGGGCCGGGCCCCGCCGGGTCACTGCGGCATTCCTCAAGCAGCACGAAGGCCCCATGGAAGACCTTCTTTCACCGCACGATTGGTCGCTCGCTGATCGACAAATCGGAGTGAGAGGCTACGGGGTTACGTCCCCAGCCCATCTGAAGGATCTCGTGGTTGCAGGACCAACGAATGTGACTGGCGTGTCGCACACACCTACTCGGGAGAGGATCTTTACCTGCCGGCCGACAGCCGCTTCCGAGGAGCGCACGTGTGCGGAGTCCATTATCAACAGACTAGGGTCACAGGCTTTCCGGCGGCCACTGACAGATGATGACCTCCCTGCTCTGATGGACTTCTACGAGTACGGATCTGACGAGGGCGGTTTTGAGATTGGTGTTAGAACGGCATTGGAGGCCTTGCTAGCGAGTCCAGACTTCGTTTTTCGCTTTGAGGAAGCTCCGGAAGGTGTCGAAATTGGCACGAACTATGAGATTAGCGATGTAGACCTTGCCTCCAGGCTTTCCTTTTTCTTATGGGGAGGGCCGCCCGATAGTGAGCTCGTGGCACTTGCAAGCCAAGGAGAGTTGTCGGACGAAGCCGTGCTCGAGGGTCAGGTCAGGCGGATGCTTGCGGATCCGAGATCGGAGGCTTTGGCGACTCGTTTTGCGGCACAGTGGTTGAGGCTAGACGACCTGGACCAGGTACATCCTGATCGGCTTCTTTTCCCGGACTTCCATCAGCAACTGTCCGATGCTATGAGGAGCGAGACCGAGCTCTTCTTCAGCAACTTGGTCCGTGAAGATCTTAGCTTCTTCGATCTTTACACAGCAGACTACACTTTCCTAAACGAGCGACTAGCACGGCACTATGGTGTTCAGGGCGTCAGAGGTGAGGGTTTTAGAAAGGTCCAGTATCCGGATGAACGACGGCGCGGACTGTTTGGCCATGGAAGCATTCTCACTCTTACATCTCATGCAGGTCGGACATCACCCGTGTTGCGTGGCAAGTGGGTGATGGAAGTGATGCTGGGCACTCCACCCCCACCTCCACCTCCGAATGTCCCAGACCTAGACGAGACTGCGACTTCGGTCGAAGGCCGCGCCCTGACAACACGTGAGCGGATGGAGGTCCATCGGTCCAACCCATCTTGCAACTCCTGCCACAGATTTATGGATCCAATTGGGCTAGCGCTTGAGACCTATGACGTGATAGGCCAATGGCGTTTGCGAGAAAACGGCATCCCTGTGGATTCGCAGGGCGAGTTGTACGATGGGACAATTATCTCGAGCCCGGTTGAGCTGCAGAGCGCTTTGCTGAAGCGGCCGATCCCACTTGTCCGCACGTTCACACAGAATTTGATGGCTTACGCGTTAGGTCGGCGTGTGGAGTTCTACGACCAGACTGCAATCCGTTCGATCGTACGAGAAGCAGAAAAAAACGACTACCAGATGTCAGCCTTCATTCTGGGCGTGGTCAAGAGCGACGCGTTCCGGATGCAGAGGGCAGGTGCTGTGGCTGACGCGGCGTCCGACTAGAGGAGACGGAGAGACATGGAGTTTATCACCGGAAGGCACTTGGAGCGTCGCACGTTTCTCAAAGGAATGGGTGCGACGGTAGCACTACCATTTCTCGACGCGATGGTGCCTGCAGGGCGCTTAGGCGCTTCGATGGCGAGGCGTGCCGACCCGACGCGGTTAGTCGCGATCGAGATGGTTCATGGAGCAGCCGGTAGTAATGAGTGGGGGGCCACCCAGAACCTCTGGGCACCGGCTGCGGTTGGTCATGACTTTGATCTCACGCCGAGTGCTCTCCTGCCGCTGGACCCGTGGCGCGAATATCTAACAATTATAAGTAACACCGATGTGCGAATGGCTGAGCCGTTCAGCGCCAAAGAGATTGGTGGGGATCACTTCCGCTCCAGTGCAGTCTTTTTGACGCAGTCACACCCTAAGCAGACAGAAGGCTCCGACGTCTACGCGGGCACATCGCTCGACCAGATACATGCGCATCGTTTTGGTCAGGATACACCGATCCCATCCATGCAACTGTGTATCGAGAACATCAACCAGTCTGGGGGTTGTGCGTACGGTTACACATGCGTCTACACGGACTCGATTAGCTGGGCCTCACCCTCGGAACCACTTCCCGTGATCAGGGACCCGAGAGTGGCGTTTGAACAGCTGTTCGGTGTCGGCGGCACAAAAGCAGAACGTGAGTTCCGACGTCGCACGAGCGGGAGCATTCTAGACTGGGTCACTGGCCGTATTGCCCAACTCGAGCGTGAGTTGGGTCCAAACGACCGTGAGCGTCTTGATCGTTACTTGCAGGACGTGCGTGAGCTCGAGCGGCGTATCCAAACCGTCGAAGCACGCAATCTCTCGGGTCAGGAGCGTGAGCTACCTGAAGCACCAGCAGGGGTGCCGGACTTGTTCGAGGAGCATATGAAGCTCATGTGGGACGTCCAGGCGCTTGCGTTTGCCTCCGACGTGACACGGGTTTTCTCGTTTAAGATGAGTCGCGACTCATCTGCTCGTGTGTTCCCAGAGAGTGGTACAGATCGTCCGTTCCACCCAGCATCACATCACGGGGGTCGTGAGTCAGCGATTCAGGATTTCCACCTGATCAATCGTTATCACGTAAGCATGCTGCCGTACTTCCTTGAGAAGCTCAAGGGTATCCAAGAAGGCGATACGCACATGCTGGACAAGACGATGATCATTTACGGATCTCCGATGGGAGATCCGAATTTGCACAACCACCGTCGGAATCCACTTGTCGTGCTTGGTGGGGCAAATGGACGCTTGGAGGGGAATCTCCACCTCAAGGCACCTGATGGGACGCCCATGTCGAACGCCATGTTGGGCCTACTGCACCGGCTGGGCCATGACGATATGACGTCGTTCGGTGACAGTACCAGCGAGTTGGGGTTAGGGCGCAAGGTATGACTTATACGCTCCGAGCGAGCGTCGGGCCTGCGCTCTTCAGCTCCCTGCTCATTTGGGCATGGGCTTCAGCACCTCCGGAGTCACCCGTGGCGGACGCAGCAATGCAAGGGGACACTGATCAGGTACGGGAGCTTCTCCAGGGGGGAGCAGACGTCAACGCAGCGCAGGGCGACGGGATGACCGCGCTCCACTGGACAGCGGAGCATGGGGATCCCGAGCTGGCTCAGATTCTTCTTTATGCCGGGGCGGACCTGCAGCCTGTGACACGGCTCGGTGACTACACCCCACTTCACCTTGCTTCTCGAGGTGGCCGTGCCGATGTGATCACATTGTTACTCGAAGCGGGCGCAGATCCGGGAGTGGTGACCACTACAGGAAGCGCAACTCCTCTCCACCTGGCAGCTATATCAGGTAGCGTGGAATCAGTCAGCCTGCTCCTAGATGCAGGTGCGGCGGTCGACCCTCGAGAGTCTGCATGGGGCCAGACGCCGCTCATGTTTGCGGCCTCATCAGGCCGTACAGACGTAGTGAGGAAGTTACTCGCGGCGGGCGCGAATGCGGCACTGACAACGAGAGCGCTGGACATCCCCGCCCAGTCGGCGGAGGACCGCGCGGCCCGGTTCGTAAGGGATCAGGTCTTGGAGGCTTTCCGCGGGGACCAGCCAGCTGGCACATCGTGGCAGCCGTCACCGGCAGAGGTTCAGGCTGCAGTTCGAGCCGCTAACGCTTCTAGGGATGATGGGTCAGTCCCAGAGTCCGAGCCTGTACTCGAAGAACAGTCGGAGCCGGACCTTGATCTCGGCCAGATGCCTACGGCACCACTGGGAGAGTATGACAATTCCTATACGGGTCTGGTTGGGGCACAGGGCGGTCTGACGGCGCTGTTACACGCCGTTCGTGAGGGTTATACAGAGACAACGTTAGCGTTGTTGGATGCTGGGGCGGACGTAAATCAGGTCAGTGCTGGTGACCACACGAGCCCGCTTTTAATGGCAACGGTCAACGGGCTATATGATCTTGCACTTGAGTTGGTGGAAGCAGGCGCCGACCCAAATGTTGCAAGCGATGCGGGGACAACACCCTTGTATTCTACTCTCAACACATTTTGGGCACCCAAGGCACGATATCCACAACAGCAGGCCTACCATCAGCAGGACGCGACCTACTTGGAGCTCATGGAAGCGCTTCTGGTAGCAGGAGCGGATCCGGACATGCGCTTGGCTAAGCATCTCTGGTACATGGAGTATACTTTCACTCAACTGGACGTGGATGTGAGGGGCGCAACGCCGTTCTGGCGTGCCGCCTACGCCCTGGATGTACCGGCTATGAAACTCCTCGTGGAGCATGGTGCTGATCCGAAGATTCCCACCATGAAGCCACCGTCACGACGTGGGATTGATCTTCTTGATAGAGAGGATGCAGAGCTCGATCCGTCCGGTCTTCCGCTTGTGTTAGACGGAGGCGCTGACGTACACCCGATCCATGCTGCGACTGGTCATGCGTACGGAACCGGCTTTGCAGCTGTATCACATCGACATGCTCCAGATGCTTGGCTGC
>Ga0209034_10001181_pt1 | contig 12902 bp, 17 predicted proteins | sample MarorgKNORR_S2LV_2_FD_188219 | JGI IMG/M metagenome (GOLD analysis project Ga0209034, IMG submission 188219) | Marine microbial communities from the Southern Atlantic Ocean, analyzing organic carbon cycling - 250m_A/KNORR_S2/LV (SPAdes) (version 2) | ecosystem: Environmental > Aquatic > Marine...
GTTCTCGCGGAACAGCACGTCACCCCGCCGCAGTTCGAGGTCCTGACCGGCGCCCACGATCGCCTCGAGGGCGTCGTCGTCCAACTTGGCGAACAAGGTGGTTTCACTGAAGAGCGTGGTGTCTGGCATGCCGATTGGCCATGCTAGTGAGATGCGACCGACCCCACTGGCATCGACAAGAGCGCTGGTACCTGTTTTGGTTCAGGTTCGCCACCTGGGATTGAACCGATGAGCGTCTGGACGATCGTGGTGGCTGCTGGCCATGGTGAACGTTTTGGTGGCGACAAGCAGGCTGCCGCTCTGGGGGGGCGACCGGTGGTGGCCCACAGCGTGGCTACCGCGGCTGGGGCCTCCGACGGCGTTGTCGTGGTAGTCGCTCTGGAGCGACTGGCTGCCGCCGAGGCACTGGTGGGAGGCGTTGAGGGAGTGGTGTCCGTGGTGGCCGGTGGCGCCACCCGTTCCGCATCGGTGCGCGCCGGGTTGACTGCGGTACCCGACGATGCCGAGGTGGTGCTGGTCCACGACGGGGCCCGGCCGCTGGCCGGCAGCGACCTGTTTGCCCGGGTGGTGGCCGCCGTGCGGGACGGAGCCGATGCCGTGGTGCCAGGGGTACCGGTGTCCGACTCTCTGCGTGACGTGAAGGGCGGCGTGGTGGATCGTGACGCCGTGCTGGCCGTGCAGACGCCTCAGGGATTCCCCGCCGACCGACTCCGGGCTGCCCATGCTGCCGGGGCCGATGCCAGCGACGACGCCACGCTGGTGGAGGCTGATGGTGGCACAGTGGTGGTCGTGGACGGTGATCCGGTGAACCTCAAGATCACCCGGCCGGTTGACCTGGCCTTGGCCGCAGCGGCCCTCGGATCGTCCGACCGGGAAAGTGCTTCAGATGGCTGAATCACCGACGATTCCAGACGTGCGGGTCGGACAGGGCTTTGACGTCCACTCGTTCAGCGACGATCCGGATCGACCCATGATGTTAGGTGGCGTCGTGTTTGACGGTCCCGGGCTGGTCGGTCATAGCGACGCCGATGCGGTGGCCCATGCGGTGACCGATGCTCTGCTGGGGGCCGCCGGCCTCGGTGACATCGGTCAGCGGTATCCCGATACCGATGAGGCCTTCGCCGGTGCCGATTCCATGGCTCTGCTGGCTGATGCCGCGGCCGCGGTGGCCTCCGAGGGTTGGACGGTGGCCAACGTGGACTGCACGGTGATCCTCGAGGCCCCAAAGTTGGCTCCCCGCCAGGACGAGATGCAGGCTGTTCTGACCACAGCGGTAGGTGGGCCGGTGACCGTCAAGGGCAAGCGAGCCGAAGGCCTCGGTGCCTTGGGCCGACAGGAGGGCGTGGCTTGCTTCGCCGTAGCTCTGTTGCTGCGGCAAGGAGGGTTGCCGCAGACGGAGCGATCTGAGGGAGATGGGTCGTGAGTGGACCTCGGGCCAGTGGGGGACCTCGGAAGGGTGGCCAGCGCAGGACCGGTTCCCAGAAGGCCGGTTCCCGACGCGGTGGCCCCCAGAACGTTGGCAAGGGCAACCGGGGAGCGGCTCGTGCTGAACCGCCGCCCCGCCGTTCGGCGACCGGTCGACCCAATAAGCCCGGTGGCGGTCCCGGCCGGGGTCGGGGGTCTGGCCAGCGGGGCACGTCGCCGCTGGGTAAACGCGACGACCGGGACGGCAACAAGGGTCTCGGCGGCGACCAGGTGGAGGGTCGTCAGGCCGTTCGCGAGTTGCTGCTGGCCGGGACCCGCCGGACCCGTGAAGTGGTGCTGGCGGGGGACCTCGACGCGGCACCCATCCTTGATGACATCATCGATCTGGCCGACGAGGCCAAGGTCACCATCCGCGAGGTGAACCGCAACCGGTTTGAGAACATGGCTCGTACCGAGGCTCCCCAAGGGGTGCTGGCCCTGGCTCAACCGTTGCACGAGTACGAGTTCGAGGATTTACTCCAGCCAGATGCCAGCGGTCGGGATCCGTTTCTGCTCCTGCTGGACGGGGTGACCGACCCCGGCAACCTGGGGGCCATACTCCGGTCGGCTGAGTGCGCCGGGGTGACCGGGGTGGTTTTGCCGCGCCACCGAGCCGCCGGGGTGACGGCCACGGTGACCAAGTCCGCTGCCGGGGCCATCGAGCACCTGCGGATGACCCGGGTGGGAGGCCTACCCAAGGCCCTAGCCCGCATGGCCGAAGAGGGAGTGTGGTCCGTCGGTCTGGATGCTGGTGGCGACGCACCCATCCACCAACTCACGGTGGCCGACCAGCCGGTGGCCCTCGTCATGGGCGCCGAGGGGACTGGCCTATCCCGCCTGGTGCGGGAGCGGTGCGACACCATTGCCCATATCCCGCTGGCTGGGGTGCTGGGCTCGCTGAACGTCTCGGCGGCTGCCGCCGTTGCCCTCTTCGAGGTGGCCCGCTGTCGCACCTGAGCTCGGCAGACGGCCGGACGGCCTAGGTCGCAGCGGACCCGGGGCGTATGTGCCCGCGGGCCCGCGACCTGTGACCGTGGTCAGGCTGTCGCGCCCGTCCTGCGGAACATGATGATGCTGGATAGCAGTAGCCAGATGGCGAACACCAGGAAGCCGATGAAGGAGATCGGGTGGGGGATCACGAGGATGAGAGCCGTCGCGTAGCCGATCCAGGCCAGCCACGAGGGAATGAGGCCCGTCTGCTTTGCTGAGGCGCTCACGCCGACCGTGATGAGGACCATGCCGAAAAGGAAGGGCACCCACAGGTACTGGAGCATGGCGCTGACCGCCACCACTGCAGCGGTGGGCATGTGCTCGGCAGCGTCGAGGAGGGCCAATCGGGAAGCGGCGTCCACGGCGATGCCGACGGCGATCAAGACGGTGCCTACGGCAACGGCGGGGGTCAGGAGGGTCACCCCTCGTTCCCGGAGGGCATTGCTGGTCCAGAGCCCCCAGAGCAGCATGAGGATCCCCACGATGATCCCCACCCACATGGCGAACCAGGCCCCGTCGCCCATGTCCACCCAGTGGGCGACGATCTGCTCGGTGGTCTTCTCGGATACATCCGGTGGATCGCCCTCGATGGCCATCATGACGACCATGCCGATGATCGAAACGGCCCCGAATAGGGCGCCGAAGCGTTCGATGAAGCGTTGCAAGGGGGACTCCTCCCGCCGGTGGCAGGGTCTGTTCCCCGCCGGAGCCGCGAGCATCGCACGGATCCGACTGGGTTGCGGGACCTCGAGCCCGAGGTCGGATTCGAACCGACGACCTGACGCTTACAAGGCGCCTGCTCTGACCAACTGAGCTACCCGGGCGGGATGGTGGGTCGGTCCGAAACCGACCCGCTGTTTCGACTGAGGTTACTGAGGTCGCTCCAGCAGAGGTCGGGCAACCCCGTTGAGCGGCCATAAAGCCAGTGGTCAGGGTCCGGCGCCGTGGATTGGGTACCCAGTCGCTAGGGCTACTACGAGCGCTACCGGCCACTCGTAGCTTGCAGTCCCGACGACCGGGACATCGACCAAGGCCACGTCTACCTCGTCGCTGGGAAGCTGTCCTGAAAGGGGGACTGCCTGACCCGGCAACCGGGGGTACTTGAACAAGACCCCCGGTTGGACGATCATCAAGGCGTGGCACTGACGCAGCGAGATCGGGACATCCTGGACTTTGAACGGTCTTGGTGGACGGCTACCTCACCCAAGGACGTCCAGATCCGAGAGCGGTTCGAACTCTCGGCTACCCGCTACCACCAGATCCTCAACGAGATGCTCGACACCGAGGAGGCGATGGCCTACGACCCGCTGGTCGTGCGGCGCCTCCACCGGCAACGGGATCGTCGCCGTCGGGCCCGTCTCGAGCCCAAGGTGATCGAGGAGGACGGCACCCGATGAACGCCCGCCGCCGCGGCGGGCTCGGGCCGAGCAATGCCGCAGCGGCCCCCAGGGCCTTCCTACTGATCGCCGTCGCCGTCGTCATCGGTCTGGTCCTGCTCTGGAAGGGTCTCGACTCCACCCCCGGCACCGTGGCTCCTGCCGGTGCCCCGGTCGTCGCCGAGTCGTCGACCGACGAGTCCCGTGCCGACCAGGGGAGCGACACTTCTGCCGACGAGACGTCGGCTGTTGGCGGAGACACATCGTCTGACCAGCCGGCCACCACCGAGGCGCCCGCGCCGACCACTACCGAGGACCCCTTTCCGGAGCCCACCTACGCCCCCAACGAGGTGAAGGTGCTGGTAGCCAATGGCTCGGGCGTGTCGGGCGCCGCGGGCAAGGTCACCGACATGCTCAGCCCGCTCGGTTGGGCCATGGAGTCCCCGGCCAACGCTGACAAGACCTCGATCAGCGGGATCTACTACAAGACCGGCTACGCCCACAACGCCCGGCTCATCCAGGACCACTTCGGCGAGGACCCGAGCATCCTCTCGCAGTTCCCGACCGGCGGTCTGGCGGTGCCCGATAGTTCCTTAGATCGGGTGGACAACGCCAACATCGTGGTCATCCTCGGGTCCGACCTGGCCATCCAGGGCGGCTGACCGCCTGGTCGGCCCGTTGGCCGGATGGGGGGGGTCCCGGGGTGTGCGTGGTTCCCGGATGAAGTTGGTTGCCGCCCCCGACAAATTCCGGGGTACGGCCACGGCCCGCGAGATGGCTGCGGCTATCGGACGAGCGGCTGACACCGCCGGTGTCGACTGTATCGAGGTACCTATGGCCGATGGCGGGGAGGGCCTGCTCGACGTGCTGGGTGGCCCCGACCGTTCCACTGTGGTCACCGGCCCGTTGGGTGACCCCGTAGAGGCCGGCTGGCGTCTCGACCGGGGCACGGCAGTCATCGAGATGGCACGGGTGGCCGGCCTGGAGTTGGCCGGCGGAGCCGACGGCAACCACCCTCTGGACGCCACCACCGCCGGGGTGGGCGAGCTGATCCTGAGTGCTGTGGAGTCCGGAGCCCGACGGGTCGTCGTCGGGATGGGTGGATCGGCCACCACCGACGGCGGTTTGGGGGCTATCGACGCCATGGGATCCCAGGCCCGGTACCGGGGTGTGGAGATCCTGGTGGCATGCGACGTCCGGACCCGGTTCACCGACGCCGCCGAGGTGTTCGGTCCGCAGAAGGGGGCCACCGACGCCCATGTCCGGCTATTGAACGGTCGCCTCGAGCGCCTAGTGCAGGTCTATGGCGAACGGTTCGACGTAGATGTCTCCGTATTGGATCGAGCCGGGGCGGCTGGTGGTCTGGCTGGTGGGCTGGCCGCCATGGGCGCCGAGCTGGTCGATGGCATCGACCTGGTGGCCGAGGAGCTCCGGCTCGACGAGCACGTGGCTGATGCTGACCTGGTGGTCACTGGCGAGGGTTGGCTAGACCCGACCTCATACGACGGCAAGGTTGTCGGCGGCGTGGGGGTCTATGCCGCCGCCGCTGGCGTGCCCCTGTTGGTGGTAGTCGGAGGTGCCGAACCCGAGGTGGCGGGCCGAGCCGGGGTGGTGTCACTGTCGGACCGGTTCGGGATGGACCGGGCCCTGAGTGAGCCGACGGCGTTAGTGGAACTGGTCGTCGGCGAGGCGCTTGACCGTCGATAGCGTTTCGGCCATGGCCGTCACCATCCGCATCCCCACCACCCTCCGTCCGTTGACCTCCGGCAAGCCCGAGGTCGACGTGGAGGCTGACACCGTTGGTGAGGCCCTAGCCGCCCTGGATGCCACCCACCCGGGGTTCACCGAGCGCATCACCGACGAGTCTGGCGTCCTGCGCCGCTTCGTGAACGTGTTCGTGAGTGATGAGGACGTCCGCTTCCTCGACGGACTGGACACTGTGGTGCCCGAGGGTGGCACGGTGGCGATCGTCCCGGCTGTCGCCGGGGGCTGACCCGATCTCCGGCCGACCCCCAAGGCGGTCGACGATGGGCGGACTGGTCCCGCGCACGTTGGAAAATTGCTGATCCGCTGGTTGGATTAGCACTCGCAGTAAGAGAGTGCCAGCAGTCGCGCCTGTGCGTTGCTGGCCCAGTTGATCGACCTAAATACCTGACTGAGAGGCATCCACGATGGCGAAGATCATCACGTTCGACGAGACGGCCCGCCGTTCCCTCGAGAGAGGCATGAACCAGCTGGCTGACGCGGTGCGCGTCACCCTCGGCCCCAAGGGTCGCAATGTGGTACTCGAGAAGAAGTGGGGTGCCCCCACCATCACCAACGATGGTGTCTCCATCGCCAAGGAGATCGACCTCGAGGACCCCTACGAGCGCATTGGGGCCGAGCTGGTCAAGGAGGTCGCTAAGAAGACCGACGACGTCGCCGGTGACGGCACCACCACGGCCACCGTGCTGGCATGGTCGATGGTCCGAGAGGGCTTGCGAAACGTGGCTGCTGGCGCCAACCCGATGTCGATCAAAAAGGGCATCGAGGCCGCTGTCGCTGCCGCAGTGGAGTCCATCGGGAACTCCGCCCAAGACGTGTCCAGCGACAAGGATCAGATCGCCAACGTGGCCGCTATCTCTGCAGCTGACGCCGAGATCGGCGCCATGATTTCCGAGGCCATCGACAAGGTGGGCAAGGACGGCGTCATCACCGTCGAGGAGGGCCAGACCTTCGGCATGGAGATGGACCTTGTCGAGGGCATGCGCTTTGACAAGGGCTACATCTCTCCCTACTTCGTGACCGATCCCGACCGGATGGAGGCCGTCCTCGAGGACCCCTACCTCCTTTTGGTGGGTTCCAAGGTCACTGCTGTGCGCGACCTGGTGCCGGCGCTCGAGAAGGTCATGCAGACCAATCGTCCGCTGCTCATCATCGCTGAGGACGTCGAGGGTGAGGCCTTGGCCACCATCGTGGTCAACAAGATCCGTGGGACGTTCAACGCGGCGGCCGTCAAGGCCCCCGGCTTCGGTGACCGTCGAAAGGCGATGCTCCAGGACATGGCCATCCTCACCGGAGGCCAGGTCATCTCCGAGGAGGTCGGCCTGAAGGTCGATGCCGTCACGCTGGACATGCTCGGCCAGGCCCGCAAGATCGTGGTCTCCAAGGACGAAACCACCATCGTCGAAGGCGGTGGCGACGACGCTGACATCGTTGGCCGGATCGCCCAGATCAAAGGCGAGATCGACAACACCGACTCGGACTACGACCGCGAGAAGCTCCAGGAGCGCCTGGCCAAGTTGTCCGGCGGTGTGGCCGTCCTGAAGGTCGGCGCGGCCACCGAGGTCGAGCTCAAGGAGAAGAAGCACCGCATCGAGGACGCCGTGAGCACCACCAAGGCGGCCATCGAGGAGGGTGTCGTGGCTGGTGGCGGCGTGACGCTGCTTCGTGCACAGGCGGCTGCTGAGGGTGCGACCGAGGGACTGGAGCCCGACGAGGCCACCGGGGCTCGCATCGTGGCCAAGGCGCTCGAGGGCCCGTTAAACCAGATTGCCGTGAACGCCGGCCTTGAGGGTGGCGTCATCGTCGAAAAGGTTCGCAATCTCGAGGGCTCGGTGGGCCTCAACGCCGACACGGGGGACTACGAGGACCTGGTCGCCGCTGGCATCATCGATGCCGCCAAGGTGACCCGCTCAGCCCTCCAGAACGCAGGCTCCATCGCTGCGCTGTTCCTTACCACCGAGGCCGTCATCGCAGATGCTCCGGACGAAGGTGCGGCCGGTGGCGGCATGCCGGACATGGATTTCTAGAAACGGGGCCCACCGTTTCGAGTACACGCGACGGACGCCCTTCGGGGCGTCCGTTCCGCGTTTTCGGAGCGGAGCCTGTTCACTGGTAGGCATGAACCTCCTTGCCGGAGTCCGATCATGAGTCGGGGCCGCACCACCCGGGTCCTGACCCGCAGGGTCGACACCGACGGCAACCGCCGAGTTCCCGACGACCTGATCGTCGAAGAACCCATGTCCATCCGCCTCGACGGTGAACTGGTAGCCACCACCATGCGCACCCCTGGAGACGACTTCGAGCTAGCCGTCGGGTTCTGCGTCACCGAGGGCGTACTGTCCGATACCCCGGTCCACGCCATCCGCTACTGCGGACAGGGCCTGGCCATGGAGGCCGAGTTCAACGACGTCACCGTGGACACAGGTGGCCGGGCACCGACACCCACGCCCCGCCTCGGTCCGGCCTCCTCGTCGTGCGGGGTTTGCGGGACCGTAGCCATCGACGAACTTTGCGAGCGCCTCCGCCCACTGGACGTCGAGCCGTTCGACGTCGAGGTCCTGGCGGCCATGTCGGATCGCGTCGATGGGCAGGCCCTCTTCTCGACCACTGGAGCGGTACACGCCGCGATGGCCTTCGACCGCACCGGTCAGCCGCTGGTACTGCGAGAGGACATCGGTCGGCACAACGCGGTGGACAAGGTGGTTGGACGCCTGTACATGGACGAGCGTCTGCCAGCCGGCGACCTGGGCCTGTGGGTCAGCGGCCGGGCCTCCTTTGAGATGGCCCAGAAGGCGTGGGCTGCTGGCTTCGCCTGTCTGGTGGCTGTCAGCGGTCCATCAGCCCTGGCCGTTGAAACGGCTCGGACGGCCAACCTGCAGTTGGCGGGTTTCGCCCGCGGAGATCGGTTGAATCTCTATACCGGCGACTGACAGCGCATCAGGAGCCGCTCCGTAGACTTGCTGCGATGAGCGAACCCGTCTCCCCGTCCGACGGCCTGGTCGTCCTGCATCTGTTTCTGAAGGTCCGTGGCCATTCCGACGCCGGCGCCGTGCGGTCTACCGTGGATTCGGCTACCGCAGCCGGCGACCAGGTGGTTCCGGTGGCCATCCTCGGCCACAAAGCCGACCTGGCCGTCATGGCTCTGGGTACCGACCTGTGGCGGTTACGCGACCTGCAGACTGGGCTGGTGGCCGCCGGTCTCGATGTGGTCGACAGCTACCTAAGCCTCACCGAGGTGTCCGAGTACGCCCAGGGCGTGCCCGACGAGATGAAGCGAGCCCGTCTACATCCGGAACTCCCGCCCGAAGGCAAGCCAGCATGGTGCTTCTACCCGATGTCCAAGACTCGTGAAGTTGGCGCCAACTGGTTCGAGTTGTCCTACGACGACCGCTATGAACTGATGATGGAGCACGGCACCTCAGGGCGGAAGTTCGCCGGCCGCATCCTCCAGGTGGTGACCGGTTCCACGGGCATCGACGACTTCGAGTGGGGGGTGACCCTGTTCGGCCAGCATCCCGACGACCTCAAGGATGTCGTCTACACGATGCGCTACGACCGGGCCTCGGCCCGGTACGGCGATTTCGGCACCTTCTACACCGGGATGGTCGACGAACTGGACGTCGTCCTGGCCCGGGTGGGCTGTACCTGATCGTGGCCCGCATCCCGGAGGAGCGGATCCCTAAGGAATCGGTTCCCGATGCGCTGGAGCAGATTCTCCTTGACATCAACCGGGTGGTTGTGGCCTTTTCCGGTGGCGCCGACTCCGCCCTGCTGGCCCACGCGGCCAACGCCGTACTGGGTCCGGAACGGGTCCACGTGGTCACCGCCGTGTCGCCCTCGCTGGCCGCCGCTGAGCGGGCCGACGCCGAGGCGCTGGCCGGTGAGTTGGGTCTGCGCTGGTCGGCCGTGGAGACCGACGAGATGACCCACGCCGCCTACCGGGCCAACGACGCCGACCGTTGTGCCCACTGCAAGGACGCCCTGATGGACGTTCTGGTCCCCATTGCTGAAGCAGAGTCAGCAACCGTGGTGCTCGGCGTGAACGTCGACGATCTGGGTGATCACCGTCCCGGCCAGCGGGCGGCCATCGACCGGGGGGCACGCTTCCCGTTGGTGGAGGCCGGTTTGACCAAGGATGAGGTTCGGGCCTGTTCCCGACGGTTGGGCCTACGCACTGCCGACAAGCCGGCCGCCGCCTGTCTAGCGTCTCGGGTGCCCTACGGGACTGAGGTCACCATCGACGTGCTGTCCGGGGTGGAGCGGGCTGAGGCAGCCCTGAGGCGACTGGGGTTCGACGACCTGCGTATCCGTCACTACGACGACACGGCCCGTATCGAGGTGCCCATCGACCGCTTGGCCGACGTGGTCGACCGACGGAATGCCGTCGTGGCTGCGGTGACCGCCTCGGGCTACCGGTACGTGACCCTGGACCTCGAGGGCCTACGGTCCGGCAACCTCAACGCCGCCCTGGCCCCTGATGGAGCCTGATCCGGCCACCGGGCTAACCAGCGGTTCAGACGCCCGTCTAGCCGAGTTGGCCGAGGCGCTGATTGTCGGGGTGGTGGCCGCCCTCCCCGGGTGGGTGGAACGGTGCGTGGCCCAACGGTCGACGCCAGGGAGGGTCGTCCCTCCGGAAAAGGTCGTCGAAGCCGGGAGGACAGCGGCCGATGAGGTGGGCGAGCGCCTACGGACGCTGTTGGCCGCTGATGTCGACGAGCAATGGACTGGGCCCCTGGCCGTGATCCGTGGCGCTGTGCGCTTTCCGACAGATCTGCTGCACGACGCTGGTGCTCAACCGGTGGAGCGCGACGCCGACGCCCAGCGAATGTTCCCCGACGATCCCTACGACCTGACCCCCGCTGCGTTCGCCGACGTGCATCCCGCCTTGCAAGGCCCCGGCCTGGCCTGGGGTGCGGCCAAGGCCTTCGTTCACCGGCGTCGTCACCTCGGCGGAGACCCCGACGAGGACAACTTGTAACCAGAACAGTTCACGGTCCCGAAACACGCACGTGACGGTCGCGTGCTCCCGTCGGGCGCCAAGATCACCGACCCCGAACACCTCGCCGAGGTCGAACTGTCGATACTGCGCTGGGTGGCCGTTGACTTCTGACCGGTGGCGTAGCTCGCCTACGGTGGGCCTGTGACCTCCGAGGGCAAGCGACCACCGAGTCAGGCCGACTTGTTGCGATGGGCCGAGGCCCTGGCGGCATCGGCCCGAACTGGCATGGGCTTCACCGAGTCGCTCTACGAGCGGGAGCGCTACGAGGAGATTCTCCACGTGGCCGCCGAAATCCGGTCCCGGGCCGATGCACTGTCGGGAAACGCAGTGGACCCCGCAGACCTGGTCGAGGAGTGGTTTGACACCGTGGGCCGAGGCGTCAAGGGCTACGTCACCCCCAAGGTGACCGTCGGTGCGGTAGTCGGCAACGACGCCGGTGAGATGCTGCTGGTGCAGCGGTCAGGATCCGGCGTGTGGCTGTATCCGACCGGATGGGCCGACGTCGGCTATTCGCCGGCCGAGGTGGTGGTCAAGGAGGTCCTCGAGGAGACGGGTATCCACTGCGAGGTGGTGCGCCCGATAGCCATCCTCGACGGGCTACGTCTGGGTATTACCGGCATACCGCTGTACTCACTGGTCTTCCACTGCCGGATGACCGGTGGTGAACTGGCGGCCCACCCACTGGAGTGCCTCGACGTGGGCTTCTTCGCCGAGGGATCGCTGCCCGAGGGTCACGCCCTGCCCGCCGAGTGGGTGGACGAGTCGTTCGCCGCCATCCGGGGCGAGGAAGTGGATATCTGGTTCGACCATCCGCGAGAGCCCATGTGGGAGGGGTCTCCGGAGGAGGGCGACGGGGGCTAGCTCCCCTGTTGGTTTCTTAGGAAGTCCTCAACCTCGGCCACCAGGCGGTCTGGGTCGTCGGCTGTCCCCTCGTCGAAGTCGGTCTCCAGTTGCGCCACGTAGTCGACCGTCTCGTCGTCCTCGGACACCAGTTCTGTGACCTGGCGTTCGTAGTCGTCGGCCAAGATCTGTAGGTCGGTTCGGGGCACATCCACCTCAAATACCTGACAGAGGCGCTCCACAAGTGCGAGCGCCGCCTTGGGGGACGGGGCGTTGGAGACGTAGGAGGGCACGCTGGCCCAGAACGATGCTGTCATCACACCGCGTTCCCGCAGGCCGGAGGCCAGCACGCCCACGATGCCCGTCGGCCCCTCGTAGGTGGATGGTGACAGGTCCAGGCGTTCGGCCAGGTGTGCGTCGTCGGTGCCGCCATATACCTGGGTGGGGCGGGTGTGGGGCACGTCGGTCAGCAGGGCCCCCAGCGTGCAGACCATCGTGGCGTCCAGCACCTCGGCGGTATGGGCGACATGGTCCACAAAGGTCCGCCACCGCAACTGGGGTTCATGGCCGACGATGCAGACCAGATCGTGGTCGGCATCGGGGACCCGGGCCACGTGGATCGACGTGGATGGCCAGATAATCCGACGCGTGTCGTCCTCGTCGAGACGGACGCTGGGTCGGGCCACTGTGAAGTCGAAGAAGTCCTCAGCTTCGATAGTGGCAACGTGGACGGCCTCGTAGTGGTCCCGGATGTAGCGGGCGGCCGTGGAGCTGGCTTCGCCGGCGTCATTCCAGCCCTCGAAGGCGGCGAGCAGGACCGGAGATCGCAGATCCACGGGCATTGCGTCGACGTGCCAGAACAGGTGCGGTGCGGGGTCGGCGGGCATTGGGTCGAAGGGTAACGAGACACGGTTCGCCGCGCGCCCGGACCCACCGTGCCCCTCCTGCCCATGGTGATCGGGGTCGGAGTTCTAGGCTCGGCGGCCATGACCGGTGAGCAGCAGGCGATCGAAGTCCATGAGGCCACCGAGGTGAACGACGTGCTGGTGGCCGCCATGGCCCGGCTAATTCCTCAACTGTCGAGCTCCAACCCTCCGCCGGATGTTGACGCCCTGGAGGCCATTGTCTCCTCGGACGCCTCGGTTCTGTTGTTAGCCGTGGATCCCGTAGCTACTGGTGAGGAAGCGATCCTGGGGAGCATGACGTTGGCCGTGTTCCGTATCCCGACTGGCCTGCGGGCATGGATTGAGGACGTGGTTGTTGACGAGGCGGCACGGGGCCGCGGGGTCGGCGAAACACTCAATCGGGCGGCTATCGAGTGGGCACGTGGGGAGGGCGCCACCACCGTGGACCTGACGTCGCGCCCGTCGCGGGAGGCCGCCAACAGGTTGTACCGGCGACTGGGCTTCCAGGAGCGCGCCACCAATGTCTATCGGCTGGACCTCTGATCTTCGACGACTTAGGGGTGG
>Ga0209034_10001182_pt1 | contig 12898 bp, 11 predicted proteins | sample MarorgKNORR_S2LV_2_FD_188219 | JGI IMG/M metagenome (GOLD analysis project Ga0209034, IMG submission 188219) | Marine microbial communities from the Southern Atlantic Ocean, analyzing organic carbon cycling - 250m_A/KNORR_S2/LV (SPAdes) (version 2) | ecosystem: Environmental > Aquatic > Marine...
ATAGAGCAGGAAAATTGCGCATCGCACTTTCTCCCAACAACTTAGGTATTCCTACCAGGTTCAGCAACCCAGAACTGCAAACGAAGGCAAAGCTTACCTAGGAAAAAGAGGGTCCAACAAAGACGCCAGACATTTCAAAGGAGCTGGGCAAATCAAATTCCCGGAACATCTTAAAGAAAAACATATACAGATAGTTCAGCCGCGAATCACACGGAGTTTATAAGATCTCACTGCAAGGAAAGCAGGAGATACCACAATGGAAATAGGCGAAATAACGGTAACTACTTCCTACCAGTCCAGACCCATGGCGCGGCGTGCCAAGTGGTTCTTTACTACCGAGACACTATCCAGTCCATTCATGCCTATATTTCTGAGCCAGCGTGCCGGAAGTGCCTGTTCGGCAAACAAATATTTGAACCCTTCCATCAAACACATCATTCCTAGATTGTGTCCAATGCGTTTTCGTTGGTAGCGATTTAACACGACAGCGTCAGCAAGGTTACGCCCAGCACCGAGCCCCCGAGCCAATTCACAAGACAAGGTTCCAACATCTAGCAATCCAAGGTTTACACCCTGCCCAGCTAGCGGATGGATGGTATGCGCGGCATCGCCTATAAGCACGATATTACTCCTGAAGTAATCGATAGCATGACGTTGACGTAAAGGAAAAGAAAAGCGTTGATCGATTGCTTCAATTTTTCCTAGCCTGTGTTCTATGTTTAATGCTAATTCAATCTTGAACTGTTCGTCTGTCATCTCCACTATCTGTTGAGACCTATCGAATATCGAAGACCAAACTACAGAGGAATAATGTTGATCTTGAGAATCTGCAGCTGGTAATAAAGGTAGGAAAGCTAGCGGCCCTGTATCGATAAATCGCTGCAGTGCCCTGTGCTCGTGAGGCAGCTCGGTACGAACAGTCGTTACGAGCGCCTGATGCTCATAATCCCATTCTCGGATCTTGAACTGGGCCAAATCTCTAATCCTGGAATTGGTTCCATCCGCAGCTATCACTAGTGTTGTTGTTAATACCTTTTCATTTTTCGTAGTAAGTTCCGCTCGAAAATCATCGCCATGTTGAATTATAGATAAGCCTTCTATGTCTACCGGTGCCAGTAATTCGACGTTTTCAGTATTGTTCAGTGAAGAATAGAGCGCTGTGTTGATTATTGAATTTTCTACAATCGTTCCAAGTGAAGGTTGTTTGATATTTTCTGCTGAAAAGTGAATCTGGCCCGTTCCGTCAGCATCCCAGACTTCCATTTTCTGGTAAGAGCAACAACGCATGTCGTTGATAAATTCCCACACCCCAAGGTCAATAAATAGGTTAATAGAAGCGGCCGTGAGTGCGCTGACGCGTGGATCAAACTTGTGCGGTTCTTTTAAATATGGAATGTTGGTCGGGTCGTGGAGAATACGGTCGACAAGCGCAACACGAAGGGGCAGTTTTTTGAGTGTGCACGCCATTGCTGCGCCAACTATGCCCCCACCGACAATGACAATATCGAAATCCGTTGACGCGGTCTTTTTCATATGGCGGGCATTATAGGCTCCCCAGTTGCTTTTCCCTAACCGGCCCTTGTTTCAAACCAAGCCCGATTGATAGACTGCTCGTGTAATCAATTACAAACCTTATCCCAGGTTTTGTTTACAGACGGAGAACAAGATGGCGCTAACACTGAATGTTGATCGGCTAAATGACTATATAGGTAAGGAAGTAGGAATTTCAGAATGGCTGCTTGTTGACCAAGAACGCATTAATCAATTCGCCGATGCGACAGGTGATCATCAATACATCCATGTCGATTCGGACCGTGCGGCACAAACTCCTTTCGGAACCACTATCGCACACGGTTTTCTTACCATGTCTTTAATGGTCTTGATGGGTTATGAAGGGAGCACCAAATTGGAAAACAGCGTGATGGGCATTAACTACGGTTTCGATAAACTTCGGTTTATAAACCCGGTGAAAGTAAACAGCAAGATTCGTGGTCGATTCCAGCTAATTAGCGCTGAGGAAAAGAAGCCCAACCAGTGGTTACTGAAACACAACATTACAGTCGAAATAGCTGGTGAAGAAAAACCAGCTTTGGTTGCAGAGTGGCTAGGGATGACAGTGGTTGAATGAAGAGATGAAACAATCAGTTCTCTCACTAATACCCTTTCTCACAGCCTGCGCTGGCGGGGCGCCAGAGGTCATCGGTATCGAGAATGGTAAGCTCGCTCCCTGTCCGAGATCACCCAACTGCGTTTCCAGTTACGCCATCGATGAGACGCACCAAATAGAGCCCATTGCAGCAAACCTAGATCAGATCGAAGGAGAGCTCCTGAAGCTAAACGAGGCCAACATAGTCAGTATGGATAGAACCTACCTTCATGCCGAATTCACCAGTCGCTTCATGCATTACGTCGATGATGTGGAGTTTCTCTTTGATCAGGCCGCAGGATTAGTCCATGTACGCTCGGCATCACGGGTAGGATATAGCGATCTCGGGGTGAATCGAAAACGAATCGAAAGCATTCGCAGAGCCGTTAAGAGTTAGATCAAATACTACTTGCTACCCAATCCCATCGCTTGTTCAGCAAACCCCCGCTTGAGTGACGGCACCAGGTCTATTGACAACAGACCTAGTTTCCTAGCCAGTACCCTTCCACGCTGATTATTTGAAAATAGCCGTGTGAGTTGATCGGTGACGGTAATAGTTTTTTTCTGATCACTCTCCTGATGGTCCATATAATCCTGAAGAACGGCCATCGAGCCTAGCGATTCACCTTCCTCCATGGCTTGACTGAGCCGGGAAACCAAAGCTGCAGTATCTCGTAGAGCCAGATTGAGGCCCTGGCCAGCCACCGGGTGCAAAGTATGAGCAACATTACCCAGCAATACCAATCCAGGCCTAACCTGCTCCTTCGCGACTGACAGGACTAGTGGATAGCAGAACCGCTCTCCGATGTGAGTGATCTTTCCGAGACGATTCCCAAACCTGTCCATGAGCAGTTCCATCAGCGTGGAAGTCCCCATAGCCTGTAACTCATCACTCTGATTAGCAGCCACCGTCCAAACAAGGGAACCACGATTCTGTCCGTCAAATGACTCGAGCGGTAACACCGCCAGTGGTCCAGTATCGGTAAAACGTTCATAAGCGACGTTATTATGTAAGTTTTCAAAAGCAATGTTGGCGATGAGCGCATGCTGGTGATAGTCATCTACGAAACGATCAATACCAACTTGATCACAGATTGGTGATTTACCCCCGTCCGCCAGAACTACCAGCGATGTTTCGACTGTAAACCTTGACTCTCCTTTCAGAACTGCCAGCAGCATTTTTCCGTCAGACGGACTTATATGTTCGATTCGCGCTGGAGAAAATAGTTGTACAACAGAGGATTCTTCCATCGCCTTATTCAACACCTTCCCTATCTGACGATTTTCCAAGACATAACCAAGCGCTTCAACCTCGTGATCAGCATAATTTAGACGAGTTAATCCGAAACGCCCCTTATCCGAAACATGGATTTCTTTAATAGGGGTCGCTCGGTAGGCGAGTTCTCGCCACAAGGCCATGTCGTTGTAAATACAACGTGACCCATAAGATAATGCGGTGGAGCGGGCATCAAAGCTCGGCTGTTGAACATCAGCCGCACTGTGGGGAACAGGCTCTACTACTAAGATAGATAGTTTCTTCCTCCCAATTGCTGAGCACAACGCAAGGCTGAAACTGGCACCCACCATTCCGCCGCCGACCACCACCAAGTCGTAATGCTTTTCCGGTGTTTCAATACGCATTCTTAGTGAACTGGATTTGTCATGAATGATTCAATTTCCTGAACTGTTTTTGGAATGCCCGTGCTTAACACCTCGTGTCCAGTTTTAGTTACCAGTACATCGTCTTCAATGCGCACACCTATACCTCGCCATTTTTTTGCAACCTTAGTATTGTCAGGAGAGATATAAATACCGGGCTCGATCGTAGTCACCATGCCCGGTTTTAAAGAACGCCAATTATCGTTAATCTTGTAATTTCCTACATCATGAACGTCCATGCCTAACCAGTGACCTACCCTGTGCATGTAGAAATCCTTATAGGCCTCATTTTTGATAAGCTGCGCCGGCCGGCCTTTAAGAAGTCCAAGCTTTACCAAGCCCTGTGTGATTACTTTAACTGATTCTTTGTGAGGCGCATCCCAAGTGGCCCCCGGTCTCACTGCATTAATCGCCGCTTCCTGAGCCTTAAGGACAATCTCGTAGATGGCCTTCTGCTCCTTACTAAATTTTCCATTGGCAGGAAAAGTTCGGGTAATATCGGAGGCGTAGTATTCATATTCACAACCCGCGTCGATTAGTACCAAATCTCCCTCTTTGATCTCAGCAGTATTAGTATCGTAGTGCAGTATGCAAGTGTTATCGCCTGACCCCACTATGGATGTGTAAGCTGGTGCACGGCTACCGTTGCGCGTGAAGGCGTAGAGCAATTCTGCTTCCAATTCGTACTCATTCGCTCCGGGTTTACAGCAGGCCATGGCACGCTTATGCCCCTCGGCTGAGATTTCCGCAGCGTGCTTCATGAGCTTGATTTCAGCTGGACTCTTGATCAACCTCAATTCATGCAGCAAGTTATCGAGTAACAAAAATTCACCCGGAGCATGAGCGTCCAGATTGGACTTTTTGCGAATCATCTTTACCCAGTCCATCACCTGAACATCAAATTTTTCATTTTTACCTATCGCATAGTAAATATGATCGCGCCCTTCCATTAGTCCAGGAAGTATCTCATCAATGTCGTGGATAGAATGGGCAAGATCCATACCCAACTCTTCGCAGGCAGCTTTTTGTCCAAGAATTATTCCGGACCATAGTTCTTTTAGTTTGTCTTTCTCTTGGCAGAACAGCACCACCTCTCCCTGCTTACGTCCGGGAATCAGAGCTAACACGGCGTCTTGCTCAGCGAAACCTGTCAGGTAATAGAAGTCACTATCTTGTCGATACAGATACTCAGCGTCGTTATTACGGACCTTTGGCGAGACAGCAGCCAACAATGCAATACTGTTGGGCTCCAATCGGGCCATTAGTTCCTTACGGCGCTTAGTTATCTCCCGTTTGTGAATTAACATCAGGCTGCCTCATAAGCTCCTTGAAATTGAGCGAACAAGCATATAGGTGTCTTAAAGTGGAACCAACCCCCAATTTTTATAATTACATTATTGACCCATTTTCACCGCGGCTCTATAGTGTCGGGACTGTTAATGTAAATCCTAAACTTGTGCCAATAGTCCTTTGGGGCAGTTGGAATTTAAATAGACACTAAAAGAAAGCTAAGCTGCTAAAAATACAGACAAAATGAGTGAAGACCGATTCGAATCCCTAAATGAAAAAGTCGATAACCTTATAGATCTTTGCGCTGAGATGAAGCGTGAAAATCAATTGCTCAAGGCCGACGCGAATTCTTTGCAAGCCCAACGCAAGCAATTGCTGGAGAAAAACAAAGAAGCAAAAGCCAAATTAGAGTCGATCCTGGTTCGATTAAAGGCAATGGATCCATCTTGAGCACTACCTATGGTTCAACGCTGGATAGAAAATTATGAGTGAGCAAAGTACCGCCGTACAAGTCAAAATCCTGGACAAAGAATATCAGGTGAATTGCCCGCCCGCGGATCAAGAAGCGCTGTTGAAATCAGCCAAATATCTGGATGAGAATATGCGCAAGATCAAGGAGCGAGGCAATATCCATGGTGCTGAAAAAATCGCAGTGATGGCTGCTCTAAATATCACTCATGACATGCTTAAAAAGAACCGTGTGATCAACGAAGCTCGTCACACGACTGCAGAACATGTGAAAGACATCGAAGATAAAATCAACCTAGCGTTAGCTGCTAGCCGCCAGCTGGAAATATAAAAGCATACGAAGCCCTGTTATCGTGGTTAGTTTCTGACTTGTGCCAGTGAACGCGGAAATAATTACCATAAAATTCTGCAACTCGAATAATCTGCCCAATTTATACTCTGCGCAAACCCTTTTTCATTCCCCCTTAGCTTTTCTCGTTAGATATCGCGATATATACTTATGCGCAGAGTTCCCTAGAACATTTGCCAATCAAAAGTGTTCTTGAGCCGATATTGTAATAACCGGAGGCAACTCGACAGGTGTTGTTGCGCACGTCCGCAAGTCGGAAAGCCTTATGCACCGCGAGAGCCACCACCTGAACCTTTGGGTTCAGGGCAAATTTGATAGCGGTGTTCCGGGGGACTTGACTTACCTATCCAGTGGTTTGTGTCTTACTTTTATTATGATTGAAGAAGAGCGTCGCAAGCTCCGTGAGCGACTCAGGTTAGCTAGAAAACAGCTGACTAAGAAGCAGCAAGTCAGCGCTGCTGAAACCCTACGCGAACTCGTAACCCAGCAGGATTTCTACCACGAAGCCTCACACATAGCGTTCTATCACAGTGTGGACGGCGAAATCGATCCAGGACCACTCCTGAACCAATCACTTGAGGAAGGCAAATCCTGCTTCCTGCCGGCGATTACCGATGAAAACCCCAACATCATTTCTTTCGCTCCGTTCGATGAATACACCGTTTTAAGTAAGAACCAGTGGGGAATTGAAGAGCCTCCTATTACCAAGGAAACTATCTCGCCTGCCGAATTTGACTTGGTTTTCGTGCCTCTCGTGGCATTCGATGTCAATTGCTTCCGTCTGGGTATGGGCAAGGGATTCTATGATCGCACCTTCAGTTTCAAGATATCCGATCGCCAAAATTGGCCTATGCTCATAGGCTTGGCGCACGAATGCCAATTAACTGATTCACTTCCCATAGCTGGCTGGGATGTTCGACTCAATGCAGTGGTTACCGCGAAGAAAATATACCGCCCCGATGCCGCATAGGGCGGAACACTAAACTACTACGCTACCTATCCCTGGCAAACCTTTCCTTTTTCGTTATCCTCGGAACCTGCCCAATCTTGGCGGATTTCCTTAATTAGAAATATTTAGGGGAGCTTGCTTACATCAAGGCGCTTTGCGCAACACTGCTAGCCAGTACGCTCACTACAAATAACGTGATAACTACCGTTACCATATCTGGCTTCTTTTTCATCTTGGTCTCCGCCTCTAATTCAAGATACAAGTGCCTTAGCGGCGCCATCTTACAAAGCTTTAGCGTTAATTTTCCCTAAAAAACAATGCAGTACTGGAGATAGTTAATGTGTACTTAATGTAGATTTGTTGTTGATTTTGAAAAATTGTTCTTTATAATACTGTATATATATACAGTTATTAATATCATCGGTTTTCGAAATGACAATAATTAGAAACCCATCGAATACTCCGCAGCCCACGGCTTACAAGAGCTGCAACCATCCAGCCACGATTGAAAAGCTGTTACGTAGTAACTCGAACTTATGGCGGGGTTGTAACATGGCCGATCAGGGTTTCCATGGTCGAAGCACCGGTTTCCCCCAACTGGACGATATTCTTCCCGGCCGCGGCTGGCCTCAAAGTGGATTGATCGAGGTTATTACTCCCAGCTGGGGCATAGGTGAACTGCAGTTGCTGATTCCTCTCATGCGTTCAGTCATTGAACAGGGAAAATGGATCCTGTGGATCACCCCGCCCCATCTACCATACGCCCCAGCCTTAATACAATTAGGCATAGATACTGACCAGATACTGGTGGTGAAACGGGACACCTCCTGCAGAGACGCTCTATGGAGCATGGAAAAAGCGCTACAAACCAGTAATTTTGGACTGGTATTAACCTGGCAAAATTGGTTGCCAGGCAAGGTATTACGTCGCTTGCAACTGGCAGCGGAGACAGGGAATAACTTAGGAGTGTTCTTTAAGCATCATGATAGTAAATACTCACTATCTCCAATACGTATAAAAATAAAGGACTCTTTAGTTAAAAGCAATAGGGAAAACAGCGATTCTTTCGAGACCGAAATTACCGTCATAAAGGCCCGTGGCAATTTCCGCTCCTTGACCACCCGAGTCAACCTATATAAAGCTAATTAAGAATCTAAAATAGTAAACTCGTGAAAGATCCAGATAACGCAGACCAAGTCTCTCTGCCCTCCGCATCGAAATCTAGTATTGCACAAGTCATCAAGCTCCCGAGACCCTCCAAGAAAGCCGAAAGTAAAAATTTCCTACAGAACAAAAAGAAACGGAATGGCCTCTGGTATGCGCTCTACTTTCCCCAACTAGAAAAATTATCCAAGCCTAGACAGGAAAACCTTCTTAATGAATTGGCGGCTTCGATTCGGCAAGTAAGTTCTGAGATAAGCTTCCACTCGATGGCCTTGGTCTGTGAAATCCGCAGCGGCCTGAAGTACTTTGGTGGTATGGAAGAAGTGCACAACAAGTTAGCCCCCCTCCTCACTGCACTACTGCAACAAAGAGGGTTACCGCATTATTTCCTCTATGCCGCTAGCCCTACCATCACCGGTAGCCTGCTACTGGCGAGATCAGGTCGCAATGCCCTGGTTTACCAGAAAAATAACCTACGTTCAGCACTTGGTCGGTTACCGACTGATGTATTACGACTGAGCAAAGAGCAAAATTACCGCCTTCATAACATTGGGGTGCGGTGCTTGAGAGATATTTGGCGGCTACCGGCAGATGGGCTGCGCACACGTTTCGGTAGCGATTTTGTGAATCTACTCGATAAGGCACTGGGCAAGGTACCTGAGCCAATTCGTAATTACCTGCCACCACCGGCTTTCTCTACAAGTTACGAACTCCCCTTTGGACTGGAAAGCTTGGACCGCCTGTTGCCAGTAGTCGATGAGATGGTAGCTCAGCTCTGCGAATTTCTGCGGCACCGAGACCTGAGTATCAGCCATTTACTACTTCACCTACAGCATGAAAAACAAGACAGCACAGAAGTGAATATGGCTCTACGTCAACCCAGCCGTTCACGGGAGCACCTGATCATGTTGCTAGACACTCACTTCAGCAACTTGATTATCCCATCACCTGTGACCGGAATAAAACTTAGAGTAAAAAAATTCAATACCTTCATTAGCCACAGTGACCCCCTGTTGCCAGAAGATAAACTAACATCACGTCATGGCTGTAACCTCAACCAGTTCACAGACCAATTACAGGCAAGACTGGCCGACAATTGCCTGAAATACATCAATAGTGTGTCGGAGCATTGTCCAGAGTACGCTAACCAACTAATAAACTATGGCGAGCCTATTAGGAAGAGCCACAATGAAGACAGAAGCAGGGACGACAAAAAGGAGAATACTCAACAGGTTGCCCTCACTCCCCGACCGTTATGGCTATTGCGGGAACCTAAGCAGCTCGCTCTCAGAAATGGCAAGCTCTACCACCGTAAAGACGTGACTCTCATAAGTGGACCGGAACGCATCGAGACGTTTTGGTGGTCCGGTACTGATGTGTGCCGTGATTACTATGTAGCACGGGAAGCTAACGGCAGCCGACTATGGGTTTATCGCGAGCGCACAGGTGATAAGAACTGGTACCTACATGGTTATTTCGGTTGAACAGAGCCCTCATTTTGCAGGACTTTAAAGGGACGAACTAATTCTACAATTCAATGCTTGATATTGCGGGCTGATAATTCGTATAACGTCAGTTAGGTAAAGTCACGTGATGGCAACTCCATCGATCCCAGCCAGTGGCTGAGGTCTACTAGATCGCGAGCAATGAAATTAATAACACCATCACTTTTTTGTACATGCCCCGTCACACCAAGCAGCGTGGCCTGATGCACAATGGGTCGAAGCTTCTCACCTAGATTAGGCCACACCACAACGTTGACAAAACCACTCTCGTCTTCCAAGGTTAAAAAAGTAACTCCTGCCGCTGTCATCGGGCGTTGACGGCATGTCACCAATCCGGTGACCTTAGCGTTGGCCTCGTTATGAACAAGGGCTAGTTGCCTAGCAGTTAATACCTGATAGTTATCCAAGTGATCACGGAACAGGGCCACGGGATGCCGGCGCAGAGTAAACCCAGTCGATATGTAGTCGCGGGCTATGTTCTGTCCTTCACTGGCAACCGGCAAAAAGACATCGACACCGAAATCATCGCCTATGAGCTCTTCATCAGCGAAGAAGCTAGAAGAGTTAATATTACTTCCCGACTTACCCTTGCCTAGTCCACTGACTTGCCAGAACGCCCGGTGTCGATCACCGCTCAATCCTCTCAAAGCATCGGCAGCTGCTAATGATTCTAGGTCTTTCTTGTTAATACCACTGCGAAACACGAGATCCTGTATGTTGATGAATACGCCAACCTGGCGAGCCTCGACAATGGCATTTGCACCCAATTCTGACAAGCCTTTGACTAGGCAAAACCCGACGCGTACTTCGGGTTCTAGAGTTAACTGGCTGTGCTTATTCGGTTTTAGATAGCCCTCTGGGAACTCCAACGTGCAATCGTAGAAACTAGAATTCAATGCTATCGGTAGCACTTTTACGCCATGACGTTCGGCATCCTGGATCAGTTGTGCCGGCGGGTAGAACCCCATGGGTTGACTGTTGAGCAACGCACAACAAAAGGCTGCCGGATGATAACACTTCAACCAAGATGACACATAAGCAATCAGAGCAAAGCTGGCAGAGTGGGATTCAGGAAAACCGTAATCCCCAAAACCTTTTATTTGCCGGAACAATTGTTCGGCAAATTCTCGTTCGTAACCCCGCTCCAACATGCCTCGTACCAACTTTTCATGATAGGGTTCCAGTCCTCCCCTGCGCTTCCAGGCTGCCATGACACGTCGCAGTTGATCAGCCTCTCCCCCACTGAAACCTGCTGCTACCATAGCCAGTTGCATCACCTGCTCCTGGAAAATGGGCACCCCTAAGGTGCGTTCCAGCACTTCCTTGATCGTATCGCTGGGATAGGTTATGGCCTCTTTACCACTGCGCCGATTAAGATAGGGATGTACCATATCACCTTGGATAGGGCCAGGTCTCACAATTGCTATCTGGATCACCAAGTCATAATAGTTTCTGGGTCGTAACCGCGGCAACATGCTCATCTGTGCACGAGATTCGATCTGAAACACACCCACCGTGTCTGCCTCCCCTATCATATCGTAGACCTTCGGATCTTCGGCGGGGATCTCCTGGACGGTCAACTGTTCAGCGCTGTAATTATTAATGAGATCCAGGCATTTGTGTATAGCAGTTAGCATGCCTAAAGCCAAAACGTCGATTTTTAATAAGCCCAGTGATTCTAGGTCATCCTTCTCCCATTGGATCACAGTCCGATTCTCCATTGAGGTATTCTCAATTGGCACTAGATGAGTAAGCGGGCCCTGGCTAATAACAAAGCCGCCCACGTGCTGAGATAAATGTCGAGGAAACCCTATAAGTGATTGAGCTAGAAATATTAGCCTCTTTATATCCGAGTCGGAATAATCCACATTAGCCCCGCTCAGTTGTTCTCTTAGATCCGTCCCCCACAAATAGACCGACTTGGCCAGTTGATTTAGTACTTCTTCTTTTAGCCCCAGCACCTTACCTACATCTCGTATGGCACTTCGAAAGCGATAAGTAACCACTGCCGCTGCGATAGCGGCGCGACTGCGCCCGTACTTGTTATAGATGTATTGAATGACCTCTTCGCGGCGGGTATTTTCAAAATCTACATCGATATCCGGTGGCTCATTGCGCTCCTTCGAGATGAACCGCTCAAACAACACTTCCACCTTCGCCGGATCCACCTCGGTAATCCCCAGGCAGTAACACACAGCGGAGTTTGCAGCTGAACCGCGGCCCTGACAGAGAATGTGTTGGCTGCGAGCAAAAACCACTAAGTCGTGCACAGTAAGAAAATAGTGCTCGTAGCCCAGCTCCTTAATGAGCGCCAACTCGTGCTCGATAATATTACGCACTTTTGGAGTAGCGCCTTCCGACCAGCGCTCGCGGATACCCAACTCGGTGAGCTCCCGTAACCAACCATGAGGTGTATAACCGGCCGGCACCAGTTCACGAGGATATTCATAACGCAACTCATCGAGCGAAAAATGACAAAGTCTGGAGATCTCAACAGTGGCTGCTAGCAACTTCGTTGAAAATAATTTAGCTAACTGCTCCTGCGAACGCAGATGGCGTTGGCCATTGCTCTCGACATCGAAGCCCAGTTCGCTAATAGGTTTGGCCAGCCGGATGGCGGTGAGAACATCTTGTAGAGTACGCCGGCTCACATCGTGCATGTATACACTACCGACGGCACAGAGCGGAATATCGTATTGCGTGCCGAGTTTTTGCAAACCCCGTAATCTGCTGCAGTCATCCCCCCGCAACAGCATTTCAACTCCTATCCACAATCGTCCTGGGAATTGACGACTCAACCAGACAGCCTGGCTAGCAATTAACTCCGATGATTGCTGCAGTTCCGGAACCCACAATACTAAGCAATCATTTGGGAGATTCTTTTCCACCATTCGGCGGTCAATGAAATAAGTCCCTTTTTTGCTATCTATTCGAGCACAGCTAATTAGATGACTAAGCTCACCGTAACCTATACGGTTAGAGGCGAGCAGTACCAGTCGACAACCTTCAGCCAATAAGAACTCACTACCGATGATCAATCTTACGCTGCGCTCCTTTGCAACAGTATGGGCCCTTACTACCCCTGACAGGGAACACTCATCAGTGATAGCAATGGCCTGGTAGCCAAGTTCATCCGCCCGCTCAACTAGCTCTTCGGGAAACGAGGCGCCACGCAGAAAAGTGAAATTGGATATACAGTGCAACTCCGCATACAAAATTGGAATATTAACGGGAAAAGTACTTTTGCTATGTGGAGCAGTAGCTGGGCACCTGGTTTCTGCGGAAAACTTTTTGGCCATGATGATTTAATAAATATACTGTATATATATACAGTATATTTATTAAATCATCATATCAACAGAATTAGT
>Ga0209034_10001185_pt1 | contig 12864 bp, 10 predicted proteins | sample MarorgKNORR_S2LV_2_FD_188219 | JGI IMG/M metagenome (GOLD analysis project Ga0209034, IMG submission 188219) | Marine microbial communities from the Southern Atlantic Ocean, analyzing organic carbon cycling - 250m_A/KNORR_S2/LV (SPAdes) (version 2) | ecosystem: Environmental > Aquatic > Marine...
GGGGCATTTCGAGTATGAGAGGCTTAAAGGATACGTTGCGGCACTATCTTGCGGTGAACCCAGACTATCAACGAAAAGGCTTTTTGCTGGTACTAGTGGACCTAACTTGATCATCACCGCCGGTAAACTAAGCTTTCACACAATGGAGCTCACCGTCTCACTCAGATAAACGATAGGATCTTGGTCATGACAAAACGACAAAATATCTTCTATGCGCAATCCGGTGGGGTTACGGCAGTCATTAACGCGAGTGCTTGTGGCGTTCTCGAGACAGCCGCTAAACACAAGAAAGCAATCGGCCGTGTTTATGCCGGTCGCAACGGTATCATCGGCGCATTAACTGAAGATTTAATCGATACCAGTCGAGAGACTAAACGAACTATAGCGGCCCTGCGTTACACGCCTGCTGGCGCTTTTGGCTCCTGCCGATACAAGTTGAAGGGGCTTGATGAGAACCGTGCTCAATATGAGCGTTTGATCGAAGTGTTCGAAGCCCACAATATCGGCTATTTCCTCTACAACGGAGGGGGGGATTCAGCTGACACCTGCCTTAAGGTATCGCAGTTATCGAAAAATATGGGGTTCCCGATTCAGGCGATCCATATACCCAAGACCGTAGACAATGACTTACCAATTACCGACAACTGTCCTGGGTTTGGGTCCGTAGCAAAGTACATCGCCATCTCTACACGCGAAGCGAGTTTCGATGTCGCGTCGATGGCAAAAACATCTACTAAGGTTTTCGTTCTCGAAGTCATGGGGCGACATGCCGGCTGGATCGCAGCAGCTGGGGGCATGGCCGCTGACAACGATCATGATATACCCATTCTCATCCTGTTCCCGGAAGTTCCGTTCAATCGGCGCCGCTTTATGGCAGCGGTGAAACAGAAGGTAAAAATACACGGTTATTGCTCTGTGGTCGTATCCGAAGGTATACGTGATGGCCAAGGAAGGTTTCTCTCAGACCAGGGATTGCGCGATGCGTTCGGCCACGCTCAACTCGGGGGTGTAGCTTCAGTCATCTCAACAATGGTCAAAGACGATTTGGGTCTTAAGTATCACTACGCTGTGGCTGACTACCTGCAGCGATCTGCACGTCATATCGCATCACTAACTGATGTTTCGCAAGCCTATGCAGTGGGCCGAGCTGCGGTGGAGCTTGCCCTCCAAGGCAAAAATTCGATTATGCCGAGTATCGTGCGCACGTCGAACAAACCTTATCGCTGGCATATCGGTGAAGCCAAATTGAGTCGCGTTGCTAACCGCGAAAAGATGATGCCGGCAAATTTCATCACGCGCGACGGTTTCGGCATTACCCAACGCTGCCGGACATACCTCGAACCATTGATCAAAGGTGAAGATTATCCACCCTACCGTAACGGCCTACCACGCTACGTCAGACTGAAAAACACGGCTGTACCAAAAAAACTGAAGACTCCCTTTGCGCTCTAAAATCGTACTCGACACTCACTTCCGACAAACACCCCAACCACTACACGCAGTAGTCAATAAGAGACTATGGTTTCGATACGAGCACGCGGCGATAATCGGTAAGTCAATGGCTAGTACTTAAGTCTGGCCATCAACGTTGCGGCAATCCCATTGACGAACACGAATGCATTGAATATGGACCGAACCAACATTCCGACCGAGGTGCACTGGGTGGAAACTGAACCCTACTACGCTTCGCAGGGGAGCGAGATTGAGCTATTTGAAGCCGCTTATCGTAACCAGATTCCGATTCTGCTAAAGGGACCGACGGGCTGTGGAAAAACCCGTTTCATGGAACACATGGCTTTCCGTCTTAGCCGACCTTTGGTAACGGTGTCCTGTCACGACGACCTGACTGCCTCAGACCTGGTTGGGCGCTTTCTGCTTGTCGGAGGGGAAACCCAATGGGTTGACGGTCCGTTAGCTCAGGCAGTGCGCTGCGATGCATTGTGCTACCTTGACGAAGTGGTTGAAGCACGCAAGGACACCACGGTTGTGATTCATCCCCTTGCCGATGAGCGGCGGGTACTGCCGATTGAAAAGACCGGTGAATTACTGCGGGCTACAGAGGCTTTTGGGCTGACTATTTCCTATAACCCGGGATACCAAAGTGTATTAAAGGATCTCAAACAAAGCACGCGGCAGCGATTTGTCGCCATTGAGTTCGGTTACCCCAGCGCAGAACTCGAAACAGAGATCGTTGTTCGTGAATCCGGTCTGGACGGGAACACCGCCGCTTTGCTGGTTAAGTACGCTGCCATGACACGCAATCTGAAAGGCAACGGATTGGAAGAGGGCGCCAGTACCCGCTTGCTCGTTCATGCCGGCAAACTAATGGTTAGCGGGGTTGATTCACGCGTCGCCTGTCAGGGCGCTATTGTCGAAGCACTTACCGATGAACCGGAGATGCTCGCTGCAATAAATGAACTCGCCACATCGCTTTTCTGACACTATCCAGAGTGCGAACTACTCGCGAGGCACGATCAACCGCGGTTTTCTTGCTTTTGAACGCACTCGATCGATAGCACGATTCACTAATCGGTTGCGTAGCAAATATAACAAGCACCATCGTTTGCCAGGAAAATCCATCAAGGCCAACCCCATCAACACCGTGAGAATTCCCTGACCCGGCAATACCAGCATAGCAAGGCCAAGCAATAAGAGCATCCAGCCGGCAATATTTCTTGCCAGAGCCCCCATCAGAAACCGAACCCAGGATCCTTGGGAACCCAGCGCAGGATCACGCCGAGTAACAAAGTAGTCCGCAGGCATCCGGGTTAGCGCGACGATGACTAAACTGGCGTACAAAAGGGCCAACCCGACCGACCCAATCGCAATCAAAGTAACCATAGCAGGGTGTTGTTGAATCCACTCAAAAACAGGGGACAGGCTAACCATCGGGTTACACGAGAAATTGTCGGGCGTCGAGTACATCATGCCGTAGCTGAGCCACTGTCGCAACGTTCGATCGCTCGCTACCAACCGCAATACAATGACCGCTTTCCAGTCTTGAATATTTCTGATTCCAAATTATGAAACGCGTCGCAACACCGCTAACCATCGGGCTGATCGAAGAGCGCCTTGAAGAAATCCTCGATGCGGTTCTTTCCTCGCGCCGCACGGCCACCGAACCCGCACGCACGTTAGCCAAACGCCATCGCCCTGAGCAGGATTTCATATTTTATTGGCTCGGCGTGATCATCCGCACCAATTCAGAAATGGGGTTCCAATTTGTCAGTCACGCATCGCGAGCATTCGAATTAATGGATTTTGAAGGGGTCGAAGCTTGGATTATCGACGCCATGGACATTTACGACCGGCACGGCCTTTACCCGGGTAGCGAAGCCTTTGCCAATGTCCACCTTTTCGCCGCCGAGTATGCGCTGAGGCCCCGTCGGGTTGACCTCGAAGAAATTAATGGGGTTCTCGATCGTTATGTCTGTGGTCTGTCGGGTCGAAACCTCCATCTGCAAAAGGGTGATGACACCTTCACTGACACAGAAAGCTTGTTTCTGCCTCCCGAGATCACACAGTACAGCAGCTCACAACAAAATTTCCTGTTGTATAAAGCAACTGCCACCCACCTGTGGGCACAAACTCGCTACGGAACCTTCAAACGAAAGGCGCCGGGTGATGCTTTGTTGTCTGAAAAGCTCAATCGTTTTTCTGATCCGGAACAAGCCCGAGCACTGTTCTCAAGACTCGAAGCTCACCGTATCGATGCTTGTGTGCGCCGTGATTTTCCCGGCATAACGCGTGACCTTCAAACGCTTGCTCTCAATACAAACACAGCAGACAGTAATCCAGATCTGCAACAGGCAATGGTTGCACTTGAATCGTCAGGCACCACGGTGGAAGACACCCTGCGGTGGGTTGCACAAAGCCTTGGACGAAATGTCGTCGTGCCAGAACCGTTACCTTGGCAGGGCGTGTTGAAACTTGAGCAAGCCGAAGCTGTCCTCACAATGCGCATCGAACACGAACGGGAAATGCTCATCGCAAGCTTATCCGACATGCTTGACGAACTGGCGGACGAGTCGGACGAAGAAGACAAGCAGCGATTTCAACTCCACGATCCACAAAACCAAGACAGCGACGAGGCTGTCATGCTTGACCTTGATGGCGAAGCGATTAAATCAACACCAGAAGTAGCTCAACTATTGGCCTCTATTTTGCAAGACTTCCAACACATCCCTCCGGAATACCTTGCTGCTGCCGGTGCCACCCGGGCCGACGCATCGCAATTCGTCTCGCCACCTGATAGCAATAGCACCCCCAATCGCAGTTCAGGTACCACCGATGCGTCCACCGTCATGCACTACCCTGAATGGGATTTTCGGCGCCGCCACTATCGCAAGAACTGGTGCACTTTACGCGAGATAGAAATGCACCCGTCACCAGAACCATTTGTCGAGCAAACGCTCGCCCGCCATCGCGGGCTGGTCGTCGACCTAAGGCGGACTTTCGAGGCCTTGCGCGACGGCAATAAGCGTCTGCGCCATCAAAACAGTGGTGACAACATCGACCTAGATGCTCTCATCACGGCTCACGCAGACGCTGCCGCGGGCCATGAGATGTCAGATCACTTATTCACCCAACATCGTCGTATAGACAGGGACATCGCTGTCATGTTCATGGTTGATGTCAGTGGCTCAACCAAGGGCTGGATTAACGATGCAGAGCGAGAAAGTCTAGTCCTATTATGCGAAGCACTTGAAATCCTCGGTGATCGCTACGCGATTTATGGTTTTTCCGGAATGACCCGTAAACGTTGCGAACTGTATCGAATCAAACGGTTCGATGATGATTATGGGGCAGACGTGCGGGCCAGAATTTCTGGAATAAAACCACAGGACTACACGCGGATGGGTGTCATCATCCGCCACCTAACCCGTTTGCTCAATACGGTAGAAGCACGTACCCGTTTGCTGATCACCTTGTCGGACGGCAAACCGGATGACTACGACGGCTATCGGGGCGAATACGGTATTGAGGATACTCGCCAGGCGTTGCTGGAAGCCAAGCACACAGGCGTCCATCCGTTCTGCATTACCATCGACCACAGGGGCCACGATTACCTACCCCACATGTACGGTGCGGTCAACTACACGGTCATCGAAGATGTCCGCCAGTTGCCCGTCCGGGTGTCAGATATCTATCGCAGACTCACAGCTTGATGCATTCGGCAGGACCAAAAATGAGCATTTTCCAGGCCCCACGATACAATAGTTGACCAACACAAGATGTTGGGATTAATCTCGCGTTGAAGCCACAACATATTGTGTTTTTAAGGTTGGGTCCGCGAAACACAAGGTGGCGGATACCCTAAACGAAATCTGTTATACAGACGTTCACTTTAGCCCCCCCGGCAAAGGTGGCAGGGTAGCAGTACCGCTTACGTTAAGGAACGACGCCACATGAAAATAGCAAGCCTCAAACAATCAGAATCGAGCGTCACATCAATTTCCTTCCAGCTCGCTTCCACTGACATCTGGGATAAGAAATACCGGCTTAAGACAAAAGACGGTGAGGTCCTGGATGCCACTATCGACAATACCTTTGAGCGCGTCGCCAGCGCTCTGGCCGATGTTGAAGACACACCGGAAAAACGCGCCCACTGGCGAGAAGAGTTTCTTTGGGCGTTGCGCAACGGCGCAATTCCCGCAGGACGCATTATCTCGAACGCCGGGGCACTGGAACACAAACCGGCAACCAGCACCATCAACTGCACAGTATCAGGTACCGTACCCGATTCGATGAACGGCATTCTTTCGGCTGTCCATGAGGCAGGGCTCACACTCAAAGCCGGCTGCGGTATTGGTTACGAATTTTCCACCCTACGACCTAAAGGCGCCTTTGTCAGTGGCGCCGGCGCCTACACTTCTGGCCCAATGTCCTTCATGGATATCTTTGACGCCATGTGCTTTACAGTGTCTTCTGCCGGGGGTCGGCGGGGTGCACAAATGGGCACATTCGACATCACGCACCCGGATATTGAGGATTTTATTACGGCCAAAAGGGAAGATGGGCGACTGCGCCAATTCAACCTTTCGTGCCTTATCACCGATGAATTTATGCATGCAGTAAAGAACAATGCCGACTGGAATCTAGTGTTCCCTGCAGCTCCAGCGGAACTGGAAGATGGCTCCAGTTCGATTGTCTGGCGTGCTTGGCCGGATCACACCGGTTATATCGTCAATGCCGAAGGCAAAGTGGCGTGTCGTATCTACAAAACGATCCCGGCGAAAAAGCTGTGGGACCTGATCATGAGTTCGACGTATGACTATGCTGAGCCCGGGTTCGTCCTGATCGATCGCATCAACGAGATGAACAACAACTGGTTTTGCGAAGACATACGCGCAACCAACCCTTGCGGCGAACAACCGCTACCCCCTTATGGTAGCTGTCTGCTCGGGTCGGTTAACCTAACCAAGTTTGTTGAACATCCGTTCACCGATCAATCGAGCTTTAATTGGGAACGGTTTAGCCACGTCGTCGCCGTTTTTTCCCGCATGCTGGACAACGTCGTTGATGTACACGGGTTACCACTAGGTCGCCAAGGTGACGAGATTTTATACAAGCGTCGTCATGGCATGGGGTTTCTCGGCCTCGGCTCGACCTTCGTGATGCTGCAAATGAAGTACGGGGATGAAGCTTCCCTCGAGTTCACAGAACGCGTGGCGCGAACGATGGCTGAAGTCGGATGGGAAACGGGGATTGAGCTAGCACAGGAAAAAGGTGCGGCGCCAATTATGCTCGACACATTCGAAGTCACAGCAGAGATGTTGCTAAAACGGCCACAGATGAAGCGCGATGGTTACCAAATTGGGGACAAAGTACCTGGCGCTATATTGATGGCGAAATATAGTCAGTACATGCATCAGTTCCCCGATACCCTTACAGATCGGATCGCAAAGCATGGCGTGCGGTATAGCCACCACACGTCGATCGCGCCAACAGGCACGATCAGCCTATCGATTGGCAATAATGCAAGCAATGGCATCGAGCCCTCATTCGCCCATCTCTACAGTCGGAACGTCATCCGGGAAGGTCGAAAAACCAAGGAAAAGATTGATGTTTTGTCCTATGAACTGCTGGCATACCGACAACTCATTGACGCCGATGCCGATCCCTCTAAGCGCGACGAAAACGCACTGCCCGATTACTTCCAAACAGCCGACTCGATCACGCCGAAGCAGCATGTCGATGTTCAGGCCGCGGCCCAGAAATGGGTGGATTCTTCCATCTCTAAGACAGCTAACGTGCCCAGCGACTTCCCCTTCGAAGATTTTAAAGACATCTACCTTTACGCGCACGAAAAAGGACTTAAGGGTTGCACTACATTTCGCTTCAATCCGGCGGCCTTTCAAGGTGTGCTGGTCAAGGAAGAAGACCTACAGAACACGCTTTATCGCTTTACACTAGAAAATGGCGAGACTGTCGAAGCCAAAGGTAATGAAGAAATTGAATACGATGGCGAAATGCATACCGCAGCCAACCTATTCGACGCCCTTAAAGAAGGCTATTACGGAAAATTTTAATCCCGCATATGTCAATAAAAATTGATAAAAAAATAACTGATTATCAAGTCATCAGTGCTTCATCCGACACGCTTGAGACGGTGGCTGGAGAAGCAACATCTAGCGCGGCCGTGATTGCCGGTACCGAGGCAATACCTGCCAACGTCGTTCAAATGCATGAGCGAGTCGAACGCCCGGAGAGGCTCATTGGCAGCACTTACAAGATAAAAACGCCGCTGTCTGACCACGCTCTGTACGTAACCATTAATGACATCGTGCTAAACCCTGAAACACCGTACGAGAAACGAAGGCCCTTCGAGATATTTATCAATTCCAAGAATATGGATCACTTTCAGTGGATCGTAGCGCTGACGCGAATCATCTCCGCAGTTTTTCGAAAAGGCGGCGACGTGATCTTTCTGGTAGAAGAACTACGTAGCGTATTTGACCCCCAGGGCGGCTACTTCAAACCTGGAGGGAAATATACCCCCTCGTTAGTAGCAGAGATCGGTGACGCTATTGAGAGTCACATGAAGATGATCGGCATGATTCCAGAAGCCCCCCTTGACGAACAACAAAAAAAGATGATTTTGGAAAAACGTCGCGAACTTTCTCAACGCGTTGACACAACCGAAACCCCAGATGCCAATGACACACAATTTCCACCCGAATCTCTACTCTGCCCCAAGTGCAGTACCAAAGCTGTCATTCTTATGGATGGGTGCGATACCTGTCTGAACTGTGGTTATTCCAAGTGCTCCTAGGGACTCTGGCCTAAACCATACAGGTCAAACGAGCCAACGACGGACCGGTTGCCGCCACGCGGTTTCCACGAGCAGATCATCATGAGCAACCCCAAGACTTTCGGTTTTGACACTTTAACGTTACACGCTGGCCAGCAACCGGACGCGACAACCGGTGCACGCGCTACTCCGATCTACCAAACCGCGTCCTACGTATTCAAGAGCACCGATCACGCCGCTTCAATATTCAACACCGAACGGACCGGCCATGTGTATTCCCGAATCACCAATCCCACCAACGCCGTGCTCGAAGAACGTATCGCCGCCCTCGAAGGCGGGGTCGGTGCTATTGCTACTGCCAGTGGGCAAGCCGCCTGCCATTTAGCGATTGCTACTTTGATGGGAGCGAACAGTCATATTGTCGCTTCCCGCTCACTCTATGGCGGCACACACAACTTACTTCAATACACTCTGCCACGGTTTGGGATCGATACGACGTTCGTCGACCCACGAGACCCAGACGCATTCCGAGACGCGATTCGTGATAACACCCGTTTGGTATTTGGCGAAACACTTGGCAATCCAGGACTCGAAGTATTGGATATCCCAACGATCAGCGACATTGCACATGCACACGGCTTGCCGCTGATGGTGGACTCAACATTTACAACACCTTATCTGTGCCAGCCTTTTCAACTCGGTGCGGATATTATTTTTCATTCGGCTACTAAGTTTTTAAGCGGCCATGGGATTGTGATCGGCGGCCTACTGGTCGATGGTGGCCTTTTTGACTGGGAATCCTCGACTCGGTTCCCTGTCCTGACAGAGCCTTACTCAGGGTTTCACAACATGCGATTCACCGAGGAATTCGGCCCAGCTGCGTTTATTACCCGGGCGCGTAAAGAAGGAGCCCGCGATTTTGGCGCCTGCATGAGCCCAACCACGGCTTTTCACATACTGCAGGGCATGGAAACATTACCGCTTAGAATGGAAAAACACGTTGCCAATACGCGTAAGATCGTAAGCTTCCTCAACAATCACGAGGCCGTGGAGTGGGTCAGTTACCCGGACTTACCAGATCATCCTGATCATGCACTCGCCGCACGGTTGTTACCGCGGGGTTGCGGTGCGGTCTTCAGTTTTGGCGTTCGTGGGGGCCGCAGCGCTGGCCAGCGATTTATCGACAAAACCGAATTGCTGTCACATCTAGCCAACATTGGTGATGCCAAGTCGCTGGTGATCCATCCCGCCAGCACCACTCACCACCGCATGGATGACACGGCACTGGAAGCTGCCGGTATTTCCGAGGGCTTAATTCGTTTATCGATTGGACTGGAAGATTCGGACGACTTGATCGAAGACCTGAACCGCGGCCTTCGGGCAGCAGCTAAAGGCTAGCGAGGGTTCTCCATGCGCGTGAGTGTCAATGGACAATTCGCCTTTGTCTACACCGGCAACAGCGAACATCTCCCCAACCAATCAGCTGTTGTCTTCATACACGGTGCCGGTCTGGATCATACCGTCTGGGTACTGCCCAGCCGATACTTCTCTCGCCACGGCTTCAATGTCATCGCACCAGACCTACCAGGCCATGGACGCTCCAGCGGTGAAAGCCTTAACAAAATAGAAACCATGGCTGACTGGATCATCGCACTGCTTGACGCTAGCGGTGTTAAGCAGGCATCTCTCGTTGGCCACAGTATGGGATCGCTAGTCGCGCTGGCCACAGCCGGCAGGTACCCTGATCGATGCCGATCCCTTTGCCTGCTCGGTTCATCGATTCCGATGTCGGTTACTGATGAGCTCATGAATAGCGCTCGAAACAACGAACACGCCGCAATCGATATGCTGACGTATTGGGGTTACAGCACACGGGCGCAGTTAGGTGGCAATGAAAATCCTGGCCTTTGGATGGTAGGGGGCACACTCCGACTGTGGGAACGAGCGGGGCCTGGTGTTATTCACAATGGCTTAGAGGCTTGCCACACTTACGGGGCAGGCATAGACCACGCTCAAGCAGTCCGTTGCCGAACATTATTGATACTCGGTGAGCGAGACATCATGACCCCGGTCCGTTACGGGCGCGAACTCGCGGCCAAGATCGAAGGATCTCAAACCACGATCGTGAAGGGCAGTGCGCACAGTTTGATGACTGAACGCCCAGATGAAGTGCTGGATGCGTTAATCACTATCGTTTGAGCAAAAAAGCCGGCACAGTCCCCAACTTTCTTCCCGATTATTTTGCCCGCGTATTTGACACTTCCTGACAGAAAGTCACAGCGATCAAACCGCCACAGCTAAACAGATCGGACCTATTTGATTGACCGCATATCGGAGCGTTTAACAAGCAGATCTGAGATTCATCCGGTCACAGTCTTTGCTTTGTTTATCGCTAATTGGTAAGAAAGGCGGCTTCAATCAACCCAATAGGCAGTCGTGGTTAAAAAAAAGCCCCGCTACTGCGGGGCTTCTTCTTGGCGACTTTAAGTCAGCTTACATCATGCCACCCATACCACCCATACCGCCCATGCCACCCATGTCACCACCAGGCATTGCCGGTGGGGGGGTGTCATCAGGGGCATCGGCGACCATGGCTTCGGTCGTTACCATTAACCCAGCGATTGACGCCGCATTTTGCAGAGCAAGCCGCGTCACTTTGGTGGGATCAAGAATACCCATCGCGATCACATCACCATACTCGCCCGTTGCAGCGTTATACCCAAAGTTACCGTCTTGCTCAGACACTTTGTTAAGAACCACAGAACCTTCTTCGCCTGCATTCGCAACAATCTGGCGCAACGGCTCTTCCAAAGATCGACTGATAATCGCGATGCCTTGATCTTGGTCATTGTTTCCACCCTCGACCTTATTCACGGCAGCAACGCAACGTACCAGTGCGGTCCCACCACCAGGCACCACACCTTCTTCTACTGCGGCACGAGTTGCATGTAAGGCATCTTCGACGCGAGCCTTCTTCTCTTTCATCTCAATCTCAGTCATCGCACCAACTTTGATCACTGCGACACCACCCGCGAGTTTTGCCACCCGCTCCTGCATTTTTTCCTTGTCGTAATCAGAAGTAGCTTCTTCGATCTGAACCCGTATCTGATTAACACGGCCTTCGATGGCATCAGTGCTTCCAGCGCCATCAATAATGGTGGTGTTCTCCTTCGAGATCTGAACGCGCTTCGCATCACCAAGCTGTTCGAGATTGGCCCCTTCCAGACTTAGACCCACCTCTTCTGAAATCACTTCAGCACCCGTCAGTATGGCGATATCTTCCAACATGGCCTTACGTCGATCTCCAAAACCTGGTGCCTTCACGCCACAAACCTTGACAATACCGCGAATGTTATTTACCACCAGGGTTGCTAGCGCTTCACCATCGATATCTTCTGCGATGACCAAGAGTGGGCGACCCGATTTGGCCACACCTTCCAATAACGGCAATAAATCGCGAATGTTTGAAATCTTTTTGTCGTGAATCAAGATCAACGGATTTTCAAGATCGGCCGACATCGACTCCTGGTTATTGATGAAGTAGGGGGAAAGGTACCCACGATCAAACTGCATGCCTTCAACGACATCCAGCTCATTATCCAGCCCCGAACCTTCCTCAACGGTGATGACACCCTCTTTTCCAACTTTTTCCATCGCCTCGGCAATGATCGTGCCAACCGACTCGTCGGCATTTGCTGACACAGTCCCAACTTGCGCAACTGACTCCATGTCAGAACAAGGCTTGGACATTGTTTCCAATTCAGCCACTGCTGCCTTTACCGCCTTGTCAATACCGCGCTTTAGGTCCATCGGGTTCATGCCTGCGGCAACCGATTTAAGACCTTCGCGCACGATCGCTTGTGCCAACACCGTTGCGGTAGTGGTGCCGTCGCCTGCTACGTCGGAAGTCTTCGAAGCCACTTCCTTCAGCATTTGTGCACCCATGTTCTCGAACTTGTCCTTCAGTTCGACTTCCTTCGCGACGGAAACACCGTCCTTCGTCACTGTTGGTGCCCCAAACGATTTGTCCAGCACCACGTTGCGACCTTTAGGGCCCAAAGTTACTTTGACGGCATCCGCCAAAATATTGACGCCACGCAATTTTGCTCTGCGGGCGTTTTCACCGAATTGGACGTCTTTAGCTGCCATGATATTTCAATTCCTCTATAAAAAATTCAATGTTCAGGTGATACAGCGGGGTGGGTATCAACCTTCGATGACGCCCATGATGTCGTCTTCCCGCATGACGAGAATATCCTCGCCCTCAACCTTGACCTCCGTGCCGGAATATTTACCGAACAACACTTTGTCGCCAACCTTGACGTCTAGCGCACGCACTTCACCGTTATCCTGCACCTTGCCATTGCCAATCGACAGTACTTTACCGGTCATCGGTTTCTCGGCTGCTGTGTCGGGGATGATGATACCGCCGGCACTGGTGGCATCCTCTTCAATGCGTTGCACGACTACTCGATCATGCAGCGGTCGAATTTTCATCGAATAAATCTCCTAAATTAATGAAACAAAAGAACAATAGATGGGTGCTAATATAGTTAGCACTCTCCTTCCATGAGTGCTAATGATAGGGCGTCAGTCGCGTTTGTCAAGCC
>Ga0209034_10001192_pt1 | contig 12831 bp, 11 predicted proteins | sample MarorgKNORR_S2LV_2_FD_188219 | JGI IMG/M metagenome (GOLD analysis project Ga0209034, IMG submission 188219) | Marine microbial communities from the Southern Atlantic Ocean, analyzing organic carbon cycling - 250m_A/KNORR_S2/LV (SPAdes) (version 2) | ecosystem: Environmental > Aquatic > Marine...
TAACCCCTTTAAGTATTTTAATACATAATTATATCTGAATGTGCAGTAGATATCATACAACATCATCAATTTTAAGCAAATTACCCTTTGAAATTTTTTTAGTAGATTTTTTCCCAAAAATTTCTTCAATCATTACAGCTGGTAATCCATTACCAGGCCTTCTTAAACCAATATTGTTTTGATTGAATGATTCACCCTGTTTAATATCAGACAAAGCTACAATACTCCTTCTTGCTAAAATTTTTGTTTCTTCTTCCTTTTCAGTTGCTTTAACTTCTTCTGAGCCTAACATTATAGTTGCAGTTCTAATTGAATCAACCCAATTTTTTAATCCATCAGGATCTTCAGAAAACCAGTGATCTGGTCCTGACATGTTTTTATCTAGCGTAAAATGTTTTTCAAACACTTTAGCGCCAAAAGTGACAGCAAGGGATGAAGCTAAAATTCCTTGTGTATGATCAGAATATCCCAATGGAATTTTTGGAAAGTGTTTTTCTAGTGTTTTTAGTTTTAGTAAGTTTACATTGGTTGGAACAGTTGGATATTCTGATGTTGTAAGCATCAAAACCGTTGGATATTTTTCCAATGAACCTATAGCCTTTAATGTTTGGTGGATCTCGTTGAGGTTAGCCATACCACAAGAAATTATCAAGGGTAAACCAGTACTAGAATAATCTTTCAATAAAGGAATATTAGTAAAATCATCAGAACCAACTTTTACTGCAGGAATACCTAATTCAAGTAATAAATCAAGATCAGAACGATTTTCTGGAGTAGATAAAAATAATATTTCTGTTTCATCACACTTTTGTTTAATTTTAATCCATTCTGTTTTTGAAAATTCACACCTCTTGTACATTTCAAACATAGATTCAGTAATCTCTTTTCCCTGTGATTTGTAAGTAAAAGTCAACGACGTATCAACAACAATTCCAGATGCTTCAAAAGTCTGAAATTTAATAGCGTCAGCACCTGCATTCTTTGCAACATCAATCATCTTTAATGCATTTTCAATTTTACCATTATGATTAATTCCTGCCTCAGCGATTATGAATGGCTGACAATCATGACCTATCAGATGATCATCTAATTTAATTTTAGTCATACACTTTATCAACAAGTAGATTGTAATAACCTAATCTTTTTAGCAACACGAGTACTACCATGACCATCAACAACTTTGAAGGAGTTTTTAGATATTTTTTGTAGTTTTTTTATGTCAAGATTTTCAAATATTTCTACATATTTTTTAATTGATAGATTTTTTGCCATACCAGAATTAATTAAATATCCATTTTTTGCTAAGGCTTCAGTTGTTTCTTGTTGATGCTTTGCTACTATCGAAACAATTGGTGAAAGACCCAAACAAAATTGTTCCCATATTGTACTACCTCCTGCACCTACACCTAAATCTGCTTTACACATCAATTTACCAATTTTGTATACATTTTGATAAAATTTAGCATTAGGAATAGAATTACATAATTGTTTAATTTTGTGTTTATTTTTATCCGATTTACCTATAACTACACTTACTTCAAGAAATTGCTTGTTGGTTTTTAGAATTTTTATTGCAGATAAAACTTTTCCAGTTTCATTTGTAGGATCACTTCCACCAAATGATATCAAAATCCTCTTGAAATTTTTTCTAGGTTTTATACTCTTCCTTAGAATAGGAAATTCATCTCTTAACAATGCATATTTTGGACCTAACAATTTAATACATTTTCTTGGAACTAATTTATTGTATCTGGTCTTTAAATTCTTGTTATAATTTTGGTCTAGTAATAAATCACAGTCATGTTTTCTTGCCAAATCATCTATCACAATAATTTTATCAACAAATTTTCGTAGACTTTTTTCCCATTTAAAATCTAAATCATAGTGATCAACTATTATCCAAGATGGTTTAGCCTTATGTTTAGTTATGATTTTTACAGTTTGATTTACGTCATTTTTAATAATATCATTCTTTTTTGATTTTGAGTAACTATTTTGAATATAATATACTGTAAAACCCTTATCCTCAAAAAGTTTTGAAATATTCCCCCTTTCTTTTTTTGAAATAAAGCATATCTCAAAATTCATTTTTTTAAGAGTTTGTGCAAGTGACAAACAACGTATAGCATGACCAAAACCAATATCATAACCTGAATCAACACGCACAAAAATTGTATGTTTTACCATATTCACATTTTTTTTACCTAAATTAAGAATCTACCCATCAATTAATAATAACAGATTTTAGTTTTGTAATTTCATACGTTTCTTATTTTATTTTTTGAATTTTTTAAAAACAGACCACGGAACGATTGGTAATAAAATTTTGATTATTTTCCAATATTTAGGATAAGAAGTAGTTCCAAAATCCTGTAATCTATTATTAAAAACAATGTTAGCTAATCTATCCACTTGAGCAGGTTTAAACAAAGTCATGTCAGCTCCAAAGGATAGATTTGTGTCTATATAACCAATCATATAAAATTGTACAGTTAAAGGCGAGTTTGCAACAAAATGTCGCAAGCTTTCAAAATAACTTTCTAATGCACGTTTTGACGCAGCGTAAGCTGCATTTAATGATCTTCCACGAATAGCTGCTATACTTCCAAAACCAATAATTGTAGTGTCCGGTAATTTTTTTAGGATTGGTAAGAAATGATTAATGTATAAACAAACAGATGTAAAATTTGTATTTACAAGTTCAGAAAAACTTTTGTCGTCAAGTCCTGGAATATCGTTGGGATGATTAAATCCCACAGGAAGAATCAAACCTTCTAATGGGGAAAGGTTTTCTAAAGCACCATCAACTTCCTTAAATCTAATTTGGTCTTTTGATAAAGATAGTTGTAATGGTATCACATTTACTCCATATCTAATTTCTAAATCGGAAGCAAGTGCTTTTGTATCTCTCAAATCAGATGAAATTATAATCAAATCGTTTTTTTCTGATGCAAATTTTTTTGCAATTGCTCTACCTAGTCCCGCAGAGCCACCAACAATTATGTAAGTCATAGACCTAATTTCTCTGATATGTCTGATTTGTATATTCTTCTAGGATCAAACTTGTTTAATTCATCAATAAACTTATGATATTCAGGAAAGCAGTTTTGTACTATTCGTTTACTTGGACCCTTTACAATATTAGGAATTGCTCCGTATGAAATTATAATATCATCCAATTTTGAAAATGTTTTAGTAGTTGCTTGTGAACGTTGAAAATCTAGTGCTATAGTAATACCGGAACCGGAATATCGTAGATATTTTTGATTTCCATCAAAAGGTTTCATGAAAATAACAATTAAAGGAGGTTTTTCAATTTTTATCAGTTTTGTGACATCATTAACAAATTCTTCAACCTTATTGTAAGGTACTAGAATTTGATACTCTGCGAAACCATTTTTTCCAAAGAAAAGATGAAAGGATTTTGCACTTCCTCCAAATGGAAACATACTATCAAAAATATTTCTCTCATAGGTTTTTGGGCCAGTGATTTCACGCTTACGATAAATCGAATACGTGATTGCAGCAGTAGTTTTATTCCAAATAGAAAATGGCAAACTTGCCCTAGAATATGGGGTAAGTGCCATTTTTTTTGGCATGATTAATCTATTTGATTTAAAACCTTCCGCAAAAACCCCCTTGTACCCAACACCTCTTCCAAAATTTTTCTTTGAAGATGAACCATCATGCCAACTAGAAATAAAATCAGCAGCCAAATTTTTTTTAAAAAATTCTGTTGCGTCTATCATTGATTCAATAGGTGTTCTCTCAAAAATCATTCTATCTGATGGTAAAACATCAAGCTGTAGTTTTACACTAACTATAATTCCAGTTAACCCAAGACCGCCACAAGTCAGTTCAAAAATATCAGCATTTTGAGTCCTACTTAATATTATAAGCCCATGATCTGGATGAAATAATTTAATTTCTAAAACCAAATCAACAAAAGTACCATCTTTATGCGGATTTTTTCCATGAACATTTGCCGCTACGCACCCTCCTATTGTAATATCTGGATGACCTGGTTGAATTTTTAGGAGTAATTTCTTTCTAAAACTCCATTTTAATAATTCTTTTAAGGTTATTCCAGCTTCAACGACAACAGTTCGTGACTTTTCATTAAAATCAAGTATACGATTAAACCATGTCATTTCTTGTGTCAGAATATTTTTTCCAAAACTTGGAGCAGCGTATGAATAACCACCACCACGACCTATTCGAATAACATCTTTTGGTACCTGTTCCAAATTACGGAATCTATCTGGGCGTTGATGCTGAGAAACAATTTCAATACTACCATCAAATGACACAAATTTAGTTCTCTTAGTATGAGGAATTTTCAAATTTTTCTGTTTTAAATTTGTCACCATATTTTTTGAAGATTTTTGTTGCTATAATAAGCTCTTCTTATATTTTATTACCAAAGACTGATTTAAACTAAGAATCATACATTAACTAGAGTGTTTTTGGTTTTATTGTTATGAGCAAACAAAGTGGATCAAAGGTTACTCATACATCAAAAAATTTTTTTAAAACTAATAAACTTCCAATACTTGTTACGGTAATATTTTTTTTATTTACATCATATGTATCGTTTTTCATTGATAATCCCGCTCGTGGTTCTGATGCGATGTATTACTTTTCTGCGGGAGAACAAATTCTATTCGGTGATGATGAAAATGTAAGGGTTCCAAACGCGCCAATCGGCGGTCCAGTTTTGTTTTCTTCTTTAAATATGATTTTTCATGATCCATACCTAACTATTAAAATTATTTCAATAATTAGCGGAACCGGAATTGTATTTTTAGCATTTTTTATTACAAAAAATATTTTTAGTTTCAAAATTGCTTTTTTGACACAGTTAATTGTTGCTGTAAATCCAAAATTACATTTCCAAACAACATTTCCTTTTAATGAAATTTTTCCTGTTTTTTTGGTTTTTTTGTCTTTTTATTATTTTACTAAAACCCATATTCTTACCAATCATCTAATTTTAGCTGGCATATTGTTAGGAATCTCTTTCATGTTCCGTTATCAAACATTTCCCGTAGTAATTGGTTTCCTAATTTACTTACTAGTTCGTGATAAGAAACTTAGAAAAAATCTTCCATTAGCCTTACTATTTGTTGGTTCGTTTTTGGTAGGTTGCAGCCCTTTGCTTATTTACAATTACACTACGTTTGGTAACTTGATTGACAGTGATCCAAATTATTACATGCATACTACATCTGCGTTTATCCAAACAGAAGAATGGGAAAAGCAAGTACGTATTCAGGGCGAATCTTTTTTTTCCGGAATAACTTCAGATTTTAATATATTTCTGGAAAATTATTTGTTCAATTTGTTTTATCATAATCCAGATCGAATTTTTAATCTTAGTGGTGGAATAGACAATATTTCACCAATTCCTGCTGTACCATATGTAGGCATTATTCTAATCTTTGGTGGAGTAATATATTATCTAAAACCTGATTATAACAAGAAGCTCATACTTTCGTTAATTCTATCGGCAGTGTCTACTACAATAATAATCTCATTGTTAGGAATTCTTGAAACATATTTTTTTGCAATTATAATTATACCTGTGCTTATACTTGGAATTTTTTCATTTAAAAAAATTCAAAAAAATTTTTTGCCATTATTCATTATTGCAATTACATACTTTATGATGATGGCGATAATTCCTGTTGGCCGTGCAGAAAATTTCTTTTCTACATGGATAGTTTTTCCAGTTTTAGCTTCTTTATTTTTTCTGGAATTAATCCCAAGATTAACCATAAGAAAAAATGAGTCTAAACAAATTAGTCTAAAATATTCATCATCAGTAAAAACCATAATCATTATTTCTATTATTTTGCTTCTTAGCGTTAACTTAGCTTTTTCCTATAAATTCATGAATATGATTGAATATGGTGATAAATCTTTTGATGGTGTAATTGGAGAAATTGAAAAAATATTTGGTGATAAAAAACATGGGCTACACTTAGGTACAGAAGTTCAACGAATCGGCGAAATATTATCCCAGCAGGATGATATTGAAAATAGCTATGTGATGGGAAATGATTGGGCTTTTGTTTATCATTGTAATTGTAAATTGTTATTTGCAGATTTTATTGAGGGAGATGGAAAAGAAAGCTTACATTCATACATTACACGAGAAAACTGGTCAGATAACGAGATTTTCATTTCAAATATTCTAAGTATTCCTTTGGACAGAAATGGTATTTACAAACCAGTGCCAGATTATTTGATTTATCATCCAACTGTTTTAATAGAATCACCTGAAAACTTGAAGATATTAGAAAATCCGAACCATCCTAAAGTCAAATCTTATTTAGAATTACTCTACAAATCTAAATTAGGTACACTAGTTTACAAAATTAATCATGGACTTAACTAGAATAATGAGAATCTCTTGCCAATAATATTAGTTCCTGAACTCGTAAACCATCTTCAAAATTAGGCTTTGCCTCAACACCAGTATTACACCAATTGATAAATCTTTCAGCAATAGGTTTGATTACTTTTACTCTTTCATCTTCTGATTCATCTCGTGAAGTGTCAAGTATGTTATCTGGCTTAATTTTTTGTATTTTTTGTCCAGTATCAACAGTTAATTCAAAGTTGTCAACAAAGCTGTCGCTAATATTTTTCAATATTATTTTACTACCCTCCGCAAAAAATTCAAGTGTATGTTTTTGTTGGCCAGAATAGGAGATATCCATATTTACATTTCCCATACATCCACTTTCAAACAATATAGTCATGTTCATACTAGTCTCTCCTTTATTCAGGCTTTTTTCTGATGAGAACAACTGACATCGTACATTTTTAATTCTACCCAAGAAATATTCTAGGTAATAAAATGTGTGAGAAAAATAAAAAGAAAGTGCGCCCCCTCCTTGTTGCACGTCTGTTTTCCAAGATTTGATACTATTCCTTAAATCATAACTCAAAAATGCCCAGTCGACATTGATTTTGTGAATTTTACCCACTAACCCGCTTTCAATCACTTTTTTTGTTGCCTGCCATTCAGGAATTTCTGGGAAAATAAAATCCAGCATATTGGGTAATCCTTTTTCTTTCGCTAATTCACTTATCTCTAAGGAAGTGCCATGATCAGTAGTCAAAGGTTTCTCTGCAAAAACTGCAATTCCATTTTCTAATGCATATTTTGCTATTTCATACTGATAACTAGGTATCACGGCAATGGCAACGGCATCAGGTTTTTCCTTTTGTAGCATTTCTCTCCAATTTGTATATCTACTAATGTCTAGTTTTTTACAATAGTTTAGCATCCTTTCAGAATTTTTACCACAAATGCTTACAACTTGGCATCCTTTGATCCCACTAAATGCAGGAAGTAGTCCATACATTCCAAACCCAGATCCTATGATTGCTACTTTTGTGTTCATACTAATTTTCTACAACCGTAAGATCTGGAAGTGGTATAACGAAGGTTGATTTTAGTCCTCTAGCCTTTAATTGTTTCATGATAGATTCCGCATAATGCCATGCCAAAAGTATAACATAATCAGGCTGTTCTTTTACGAGTATCTCATTATTTACTACTGGTATATGTTTTCCAGGTAAAAACATGCCAAGCTTCAACGATGTTGGTTGTTCTGCAATGTATGGTATCAAGCTAGTATCCACGCCATAATAATTCAATAATGTAACACAACGTCCTGGACATGAATTTGCTACAATGGTTTTACCATCTTTGTTTATCTTGAGGATAAAACTCATAAAATCTTTCTTGGCTTTTTTTACCCTGTCTGCAAATTTCCTATAAGTTTCTAATTTATAGAGACCTGATTGCTCTTCAAGATTCAGCATTTCGGTGACATTTTCAGAAATATTTCTATTTTTACCCTTGGAAACATGCACACGTATATTGCCACCATATCTGCTACCCCGTTCAATGTCAGTAATAGTGAAATTGTAATAGCTGAAAAGTTTGACTAAGGATTTTAGAGAATATGTTCTTAGATGTTCATGATATGTTGTATCAAATTGCCCACCTTGTATAACATCCAACAAATAATGATTCTCAAATACAAATACACCATCATCTTTCAGAAGAATTTCAATTCCAGATATCACTTCGCCTATTGTGGACATATGTGCAAACATGTTAGTGGCAAGGATGAGTGATACTTTACCATGTTTGTTTTTAATCTCGTTAGCTGTTTTTATATTAAAAAATTTTTGTGTGGTTTCAACTCCATTTTGATTAGCTATTCTTGCTATATTCGTTGGTTCGACACCAAGCACTTTCATTCCATGATCTTTGAATCCAGTTAAAAGTGTACCATCATTAGACCCTAAATCTACTACAAAATCACTATGCTTCAAATTATATTTTGCAACAAGTGACTTGCTTATACTATTCTGGTATTCTACAAGTTCTTTTGTAATACCAGTTCTATATGGATAATCAGGATGGTAAACTAGATTGCCATCAACACAGTAGTCTATTTGTGCCAGTGAGCACTCTTCACACCAAACCATTCTAAGTGGATACTTTGTTTCCTGTTGATCTAACATTTCTTTGGTCAATAATGTGTCACAAAGTGGTTGTTGTCCCAAATCAAGTATTAAATTTAGTTTATTGGAATTACATACTTGACATCTGTCTATATGCCCATTTTTTATTATATGATGTTCTGGATACATAATTATGAGTTTAATTTCCAGCCCATGTAATATTCATTTGGTCAGCAGCTTTAGAATACTGTTCAATTTGATGAACAGATAACTCTTTCATTGAAGTATCGTTGTTATAATATGATTTGTACCAAGAAATTGTTTGGTTAATTGTAGTTTCGAAAGAATAGATTGTTTTCCATTCTAAAGAGGTAAGAGCTTTTGTTGAATCTAGTAATAAAGAAATTGATTCGTTAGGCTGATTCTTAGATTCTTTTGATGTGTCAACCCAATCACCTTCATTCCAAATTTTGATAGTATTTTGAACCACTTTTTCAACTGTGATATTATCCACTTGATTTGGACCTAAATTCCATGCTTCTGAATATTTTTCTGGTTTTGTATATAATTTGGAACCTAACCAAAGTATTCCAGAAATTGGTTCTAGAACAAATTGCCAAGGTCTGATTGATGAAGGATTCCTTACCATAACTTTTTTGTCGCTAGTCAAAGCCTTTATGCAGTCCGGAATAATTCTATCCCCAGCCCAATCGCCACCTCCAATCACATTTCCAGCTCTTACAGTGGCGATACCTTCTCCATTGAAAAATGAATTCCTAAATGAATTTGTTATAATCTCTGCTGCACCTTTACTAGCACTGTAAGGATCATTACCTCCCAAATTATCCGTCTCCTTATGAAAACGATTAGGATCAAGATTTTGATAACATTTATCGCTAGTCATAACAACACAAGCTGACACTGAATCTGATTTTCTAATGGAATCCAAAATATTCACAGTTCCTAGAGTATTAGTCAAAAATGTTTCAACTGGATATTCATATGAAGCTCTAACGAGTGGTTGTGCTGCCAGGTGAATCACTATTTCTGGTTTATGTTTTTCAATACTATCAGACAGGTTTTGTTTGTCTTGTATGTTACCTATTATGTGAGTAATTTCATTTTCCAAACCAAGCGTTTCAAAAAGAGATGGTTTCGTAGGAGCTTCCAAAGAGTAACCAACAACTTTTGCACCTAATGATTGTAGCCATAATACTAACCAACTACCTATAAAACCAGTATGTCCTGTAACAAAAACAGTTTTTCCTTCATAGATTCCCTTAAATTGATTTTTTGATGACAATTTACCAAATTTTCCATGGAGCACTATTAGATGTCCACAAATTTTCTAAATACTTTTTATCTCTTATAGTATCCATTGGATGCCAAAATCCATTGTGTTTAAACGCGGCTAATTTCTTTTCTTTTGCTAAAGTCTCTAACGGTGTTTTCTCCAAGACGGTTGAATCATCTTGTAAATAATCAAAAATTTTTGGCTCAAAAATAAAAAATCCTCCATTTATCCAAGAATCTTTACCTGCGTGTTTTTCATGGAATTGCATAACATAATCTCCTGATAGGTTTAGTACCCCAAATCTTTCCGGGGGGTGAATGGCTGTTAATGTAGCTAAAGATTTTTTTTCCTTATGAAATGATATTAAATGATTGATATTAACATCACTAAGACCGTCACCATAAGTTACACAAAAAGTATCGTCTACATAATCTTGAATTCTTTTTAATCTACCACCAGTCATAGTATCTAAACCGGTATCAACTAATCGAATATCCCATGGCTCTGACTCTTCCTCCTCCCATTTAGCGAAATATTCTTTGATTTTTTCCTTCTTATATCCACAACAAATAGCAAATTCGTTAATACCATAATTTGAATAAATTTTTAAAATATGCCAAAGAATTGGCTTTCCTCCAATTTCAATCATAGGCTTTGGTTTTAGATGAGATTCCTCTGAAATTCTAGTACCATAACCACCAGCAAGAATAACTGCCTTCATAATGATGAAACTGTGGTATTGTATTAATAGACATTTAGTTTAATTTATCAGAAGAGGTTTAGATTTTGGGAATTCTATATATTTTGGCTGCAATCAGCTTTGTTGTTTTATTTTTTATCAATATTGGATGGTTGACGTCAAACCTTTATCTTACAATTACTGGAGAAATTGAATCGTTTTTTAAAGGAACTAATCCTATAGAAAACATATATTATTCGTTATATTTGAAATGGATTCTTCTAATAGATGGACTTTGGTTGCTTATTGCACTATTTTTCATGATACAAAGAAAAAATTTCAAAACTGATGCAGAGCTGCACTACTTAAGCTACAAACCAATTTTGGATCCAAAAATATGTGTCGTGCTACCCACATATAATGAAGCAGAAGTTATAGAAGATGTAATCAAAAATTTTCAAGAAAATAAATTGATCAAACATGTTATTGTGATCGATAATCATAGTTCAGATGGCACAGATAATATCGCTGAAAAATGTGGAGCCAAGGTTATTAGAAAAGATAGGAATATGGGATTTGGTCATTCATATGCACTAGGACTTAAAGAGGGTTTGAAAACTGATGCTAGTGTTATTGTAACGTCAGAATCCGATTACAGTTTCAATGCATATGATATTCCAAAAATGTTACCATACTTAGATAATTGTGATATTGCTATTGGTACAAGACAAAATCAAGTGTTGGTCGAAAAAGGCAATCAAAACAGTCTATTGCATGTATTGGGAAATTTTTTCTTAGCAAAACTAATCCAAATAAAATATTTTAGTCTGTTACATGCTGGAGTTGTAAATTTGACTGATGTTGGATGTAATTTTAGATTTTTTAGAGCTGAATCATTAAAAAAAATAGTTGATGAACTAACTTATCCTGATACCGATGAAGTGAAAGCTGGAATTGGAGTAGCAATCCACTTAACCATGTTGGGAATTCAAAAGGATTTACGAATTATAGAAATACCAATTACTTTCAATAAAAGAAGAGGAGAATCTAAAATTGGTAGTAATAGAAGGATACGCGCAATTAAAATAGGATTAACTTTTCTCTGGCTGATTCTTAAAACTTAGATAACAAAAAGTTGTAGAATAGATAATATAACAACTGCGTATAATGTAATCATTGACATTGAAAACACTGGAATGGAAAAATAATTCTGTAATAATGATAGATCAGACCAAATTACCAAATACCTTAGAATTTGTTACTTATACAGACTTCAATCAAATTGCTGATGCAATACGAACTTTAGTAGTTAGAGGTGCTCCTGCAATTGGTGTATCTGGGGCATTTGGTTTAGCTCTAGCTGCGTTACAAAGTGACGCAAAAGAAAAAGATGAATTAATCAGTTATCTTGAAAATGCAAAAAAAATTCTTTTTGAAACAAGACCTACTGCAGTAAATCTAGCATGGGGCTTACAAAAAATAATGCGAGTAGCAAAAATGGCTAATACTGTTGATGAAATAAGAAAATCTGTTGTTGAGACTGCTAAAAAAATGGCTGATGAAGATATTCAAATTAACATGTCTTTGGGTAAGAATGGTTCTGAACTCTTTAACGATGATGATGTGATAATGACTCATTGTAATGCTGGTGCGTTAGCTACTGTTGGATATGGTACTGCGTTAGGAGTCATTCGTGCCACAAAAGAAAGTGGAAAAAAGATCAAAGTCATAGCAACGGAAACCAGACCTGTCCAACAAGGTTCAAGATTGACTGCTTTTGAGTTAAAACATGATGGGATTGATGTTAGTCTCATTCCAGATACTGCAGTTGGTTATACAATGGCAAATGGTTTAGTAAACAAAATTGTTGTGGGAGCTGATAGAATTTTACAATCTGGTCATGTCTACAACAAAATTGGAACATACCAAGTAGCTGTTATGGCAAAACAACATAATATTCCATTTTATGTTGCAGCACCATTATCAACATTTGATCTTGAAAGCGGACCCGATGATATCATAATAGAACAAAGAAAATCAAGTGAAGTAACTGGAATCGGAGATAAAAAAACTGCACCTGATGGAATTGATGTAATTAATCCTGCTTTTGATATGACTCCACCTGAACTAATTTCTGGGATTATAACTGAAAATGGCATAGCAAAACCTCCATTTGAGGAATCTATAAAAGAATTATTTGCAGCTAATTAATAGAAAGTTTTTATTTATTCCGTGATGTTGTCAGCATATGAGCCAAGTTAGCACTGAACAAATTAAAAATTCTCTTAAACAATGTATGGATCCAGAGGTTCCTCTAAGTATTGTAGATATGGGTCTAATTTATGGAATAGATGTATCTGACAATAAT
>Ga0209034_10001195_pt1 | contig 12801 bp, 10 predicted proteins | sample MarorgKNORR_S2LV_2_FD_188219 | JGI IMG/M metagenome (GOLD analysis project Ga0209034, IMG submission 188219) | Marine microbial communities from the Southern Atlantic Ocean, analyzing organic carbon cycling - 250m_A/KNORR_S2/LV (SPAdes) (version 2) | ecosystem: Environmental > Aquatic > Marine...
TCTGCAACAAATATTGTTATTGTTGTTGATGTAGCTCCATTTGATTCAGGTATAATATTTGATTCTGAAAATGATACTGTAAAACCAACTACCACATCTTCATAAGATAATTCTACCGGTGAACTAAATCCGTCAGTTGATGTAATTGTTACTGTTACAGCTTTTGAATCACCCGCATTGATCTGTTCTTGTGTTGGCGTAATTGACATTACAAAGTCCCCCTTTACAGGAATTTGAGTTGTCAGTTCACCCGAAACATAATTTGTCTTCTCTGCCGACACACGAATAGATAGTGTTTCCTTTGATTTTGGCGTAAATGTAGCAGAGACTTTGCCATTTGAGCCTGTTGTAAGAGTCGTGAATGTGCCTCCATCAGCAAATGTTCCATTTCCACCTAGTCTATTGAAAGTCACTGACGCACTATCTACTGGATTGCCTGCCGCATCCGTGACTGTTGCTGTTATTACAGTTGGTTGAAAAACTATTGCAGGGTTAGGACTTATTGCTAAACCTATTGATAATGGATTTGATTCTATTTTTACTTTGAATGTTACAGTGTGTTGCAAATCCCCAATTTTTGCTACTACATCAACAAAAACTCCATCCCCGTTGGATTCTGCATTACTGTCCACTGTTATTCTTGCTGTAGCATATGCTGAACCTCCTTCTGGAACATTTACAACATCATCAACATAAGTTATAGTTGCTCCTGACATTGATGTTGGTAATAGTTGAACAGCTCCTGAGAATTTTGTATCTAAATTATTATTCACATCATCTTTCTTTGAACTTATTGTCAAGTCAATATCTTTTTGTTCCCCTGGTCTAAGTGATATTGTCGTAGGAGAAGCTGTAATCTCAAAATCAGAAATAAATAATGTTATTGTCCTTTGCGCATAATCTGTTGCATCATTGCTATTTATTGCTTTGATTGTTATCTGATAACTGCCACTTAATGCAGAAAGTTGAGGAGAAATTGTTAACGTTGAATTCTTTCCTGTAGTTCCTTGCCAGCCACTTATCGAAGTTGCAGTAAATGATGTTGTTAATCCAGTTGGATTTCCCTCAATTTCAAGTGTTACTGTTCCATTGAATGCAGAATTCTGTTTAGGGAGATCTATTCTAATTGTTTTGTTACTTCCCTTTGGAATTGCTATTTCTGTAATTGTTGCTGTATCATCCAGTGTCTTTATGTTAATATTAAAATTATCACTGTTGTCTGCATCCGCTGCAAATGCTGACGGAATAAGGAATAAAGCAATAACCACTGATAAGCAACAAATTAAGATATTTCTCATTGATTCTTTTCTACACAATAATTATATTAATTCTTTAATGAAATTTATGACAGTTTCTTTCTCAATGAGTTCTTCTTTCCCTGTTTTCATATGTTTAATTCTGTATTTTCCATCTTTGAGCTCCTTTTCTCCAATTATTATTGCAACATTCACATTATTTGCATCTGCAAATTTCAACCCTCTTTTTATGTCCTCTTTGTTCAATTGTCTATATGTAGTAGGTATGTTGTTTTCACGTAATGTAGAAATTAATTTTTCTGCTTTTCCTTCTACCAACGATATTACCGATATGAGATTTTTGTTTGTTTCTTGTTTACTGTTTACTTTTTCTATCGTTCTTTCTATTCCCCCTGCTATTCCTATTGCTGATAAATTCATAGGACCTTCAAAACTCTTGATCAATCGTGAATATTCGCCTCCTCCTGCAATTGAACCTATTTCTTTATTGTTTAAATCAACTATTTCAAAAACATATCCGTCATAATAGTCCATTCCTCTTACTAATCCTAAATCAAATTCAATATTCTTAATGTTTAATTCAAATAAATTAAAATAACCTTGAATAATATTTTCTATATCTTCCAAATCTTTCTCTGTAATTGATAATTTTTTTAGTATTGCAAAATATTTTTCCTTAAGTAAATTCAAATCATTCGATTTAATCCTCCCAAATTCCAATAATATTTCTGCTTTCTTTGCGTCCATTCCTAGTTTAATTGCCTCGTCAATTATTTGTTTAGAATCTTTTTTTTCTATTTTATCTAGTAGTCTTAATATTGTTGTTACATCTTGTTGCCTATCCTCATTTGGCTTTTCTAATTTTTCATAGATTAATAAATTTACAAAACTCTCTGCGATTTCTCTATGACCTACTCTTATTTTGAAATTATTTATTCCAATTTTATTAAATAATGAAATTGTAAATTTGAATAATTCAAAAACATGATCTCTTGGATTATCTTGAACCGTATAATAAATTTCAGCATTCCATTGATGGAACCATCTATATCGCCCTTTTTGTGGTTCATCATATCTGAACATGTCTCCAAACGTCCCTACTCTATGCGGCCTACGTAAATCCTTCTTTCCGGTTATATGCCTTGTTATTCCTACTGTTAAATCAAATCTCAGGCCCAAATCTCTATCTTTTTTGTCTTTAAAATGGTAAATTTCATCCTTTATTCCCGGACCACTTTTAGCTTCTAGTGTTGAAAGCATTTCTATCGGCGAAGGCATTAATCTTTTAAAACCAAATATTTCACATGTATCATTGAACGCAGTTCTTACCTTTTCAATTCTGGTATATTCTTCTTCTTCTATGTCTCTCATTCCTCTTGGTAATCTGAAGCTCAAATTTATTCCCTTTTCCTAGTCTTCTTGTATGATATATGTAACACTAAATAACTATTTATTGAAGAGTGTGAGAAAATTCTTATGACCGAAGACAATTCATCCATTAAACCTACTAAAACTATTGACATGAAAGGCTTTCTGTGCCCTGAACCGGTTTTTCAAACTAGACAAACCGTTAAAGAAATGAACATTGACGAAATTCTTGAAGTTCTTGCAGACGACCCAGTTGCCGAAGAAGATATCAAATCTTGGGTAAAAAAGTCTGAAAATGAATTGATTTTCTTCAATAAAGACGATAAATTACTTAAATTTTTAATTCGCAAGGTTAAATAATGTAGATTTTGCAATTACCTTAGTATGCCAAAAAACGAAGTAGTTCTTAGAGTAGGAGGCGCAGCAGGAGATGGTATTGCTTCTACAGGTGAATCATTTGCAAAAATCTGTTCACGAAGCGGCTTACACCTTCTTGCATATAACAGCTATCAATCTGTCATTCGAGGTGGATTCATATATCTTCAACTTCGTGCTGGCCGTGAAAAAATTTATTCCCATGGAAATAAAGTTGATTTCCTTATTGCACTTAATCCCTTGGAATTTCAACGCAATATCGTTGATGTAGTTCCTGGCGGCGCTGTTTTATACAATAGTGATAAAATCAAACCTGATCCCGACACAATACCAAATGACGTAATTCTTTGCCCGTTGCCTGTTAACGAAATTCTGAAAGATATAGGAAGAAACCCTATACTTCAAAATACAGTTGCACTTAGTTCTCTTGTTCAACTTCTTAATCTTGACGTTGATGTTATGAATGGCGTTATTCGTGATTATTTTGGTAAAAAGAAACAATCCGTCATGGACGTTAATCTTAAAGTCATTAAAGCTGGTTATGAATATGCTAAATCAAATCTTCCTGATTTTGATTACGATTTAAATCCTGATTATAATATAAAACGACCTGTGCTTACTGGAAATCAAGCACTTGGATTTGGTTCTATAATCGCCGGTTGTAAATTTTATTGTGCATATCCTATGACTCCTGCTTCTTCAATTTTGCATTACCTCATCGCACAGTCTAAAAAGTCTGGTATGGTTGTTAAACAAGCTGAGGATGAAATTTCTGTTATTAATATGGCAATTGGTTCTTCTTTTGCAGGAGCTCGTTCTATGGTTGGAACATCTGGTGGTGGTTTTGCATTAATGACTGAGGCTATTGGTCTGGCAGGTCAAACTGAAACTCCTATTGTAGTTATTAATTCTATGCGTGGTGGTCCTTCTACAGGATTACCTACCAAAACTGAACAAGGTGATTTGTTCCAGGCTATTGGTGCTTCGCAAGGAGATTTCCCTAAAGTTATAATTGCGCCATCTACTATTGAAGACTGTTATTATTCAATAATTGAATCATTTAATCTTGCAGATCAATTCCAAATTCCTGTTATGGTTCTTTCTGATTTATTTTTGTCTGAACATATGGAATCAATTGAAGATCTTGATTTTAATTCTACTATTGAGCGTGGAGAAATTGTAACTTCAAACGATTCTGACAAACTCTATAAACGATTCAAATATACTGATAATGGCGTCTCTCCTCGCGCATTTCCTGGTACTTCTGGCACAGTATTTCAAGCTTCTAGTGACGAACATGATGATTATGGAAACATAATTAGTGATGTATTCACTGATTCTGAAACACGTATAAAGATCATGCTTAAACGTATGAGAAAAATGAAATTTATCGAGGAACAACTTCCTCCTGTAAAATTAGAAGGACCTGTAGACGCGGACCTTACAATTGTTAGCTGGGGTTCTACTTATAACGTTGTTCATGAGGCGATACAAATTCTTCAAAATAATTCTAAAAATGTCAATCATTTACATATTAAATATCTTATTCCTTTACAAAAAGGAATTAAGGAAATTCTTTCTAATAGTAAAGATACTCTTATTGTCGAAGCAAATTATTCTGGTCAATTATCTAAATTAATATCTATGGAGACCGGTTTCCAAATTAATCATACTCTTTTTAAATACGACGGCGAGCCTTTTTATCCTGAGCAAATCATAGATAAAGTTGAGGATTTGATTTAGATGGTTGTCGAACCTATAAAAATTGAAGAATATAAAACAGAAACAACACCTACTTGGTGTCCTGGTTGTGGAGATTTTGCTGTTTTACGTGGTATACATACTGCTCTTGCTCGTCTAAAAATTAAGTCAGAACATGTCGTTATATCATCTGGTATAGGATGTTCTTCAAATCTTCCAGGTTTTGTAAACGCTTATGGCTTCCATGGCCTTCATGGTCGTTCTCTTCCTATTGCTAATGGTATTAAACTTGCAAATACTGATTTGACTGTTATTGCCACTGGCGGCGACGGCGACGGATATGGTATTGGATTGGGTCACTTTATTCATTCTATGCGTCGAAATATCAACATCACATATATTGTTATGAACAATCAAATTTACGGCTTAACTACGGGTCAAGCATCACCTACTAGTGAACGAGGTATGCTTACCAAATCTACTCCTTCTGGTTTATTAGAAGTACCTGTCAATCCTATTGCACTTGCTCTTATTTCCGGTGCCACCTATGTATCCAGAGGTTTCTCTGGTAATGCCGATCATTTATCTACTATAATAGAAAATGCACTTTCCCATAAAGGATTCTCATTAGTCGATGTCCTCAGTCCTTGCGTTACTTATAATAAAATCCAAACTTATCAGTGGTTTCGTGATCGTGTATATACGCTGGAAGACGAAGAACATGATACTAATGATTTAAAACAAGCTTTATCAAAATCTTATGAATGGGAATCGAAGATTCCTATTGGTGTTTTCTATAAAGCTGATAAACCTACTTATGATGGCGACGAACCTGCTTTACAAGATGGACCATTAGTTAATCAACCACTTGACACTGGTAAGAATATTGCTAAGCAATTACTCGATGAATTTACCTAGTTCTTATATTATCTTCTGAATTTTGTTATATTCAAACACATTCGAAAAATTCCTTATTACCTTTGTTTGAATAACTTCTTTTGAATATTCTTTTCTCTTTATAGAATTCACTGACGTCATAACTTGACTATCATAACCACACGGTCTTATGGCGTTAAATCTCTCTAAATCTGTATTCACATTCAAACTGAAACCGTGATATGTTATCCAATTTCTTACAGATAATCCGATTGACGCAATTTTCTTCTGACCTATCCAAACTCCTGTGTCATTTTTTTCCCTTTTAGCCGTAATATCTAATTCATCTAATGTTAGAATGATGATTTCATGAATCTTAGAAATAAGTACTGGGACTGAAATACCTTTACTTTTTAAATCCATTATTATGTATCCAACTAACTGACCTGGACCGTGATACGTCGCACTTCCTCCTCTATCTACCTTTACAATAGGAATTGAATTATCTAGAACGTCATTTGGACTTGTTTGCTTTCCTAATGTCACTACGTGAGGATGCTCAACCAATAATAATGTATCAGGTGTAGAATTATCTAATCGCTCTTTAACAAGTGTTTTTTGTATCTGTAATGCACGTTGATATTCAGTTAAACCTAAATCTATGATGTTAAGACTGCTCATCCTTCATTAGACTCTCTGGATTTTCTAAACATTTCCTAATAGAATTCAAAAATCGCGCTACATCTGCACCATCTAACACTCTGTGATCAAATGATAACGAAAGATACACTCGATCTCTAACAACTATCTTTCCTTCCCAATGAACTACTTTCTTCATTATTTTGTTTATTGCAAGTATTGCAACTTCAGGATAATTTACTATTGGTATTGATGATATTCCTCCAATAGCTCCAATATTTGTAATAGTAAATGTTCCACCTTGTGTATCTTCCAATCCTAACTTTCCTGATTTAGCTTCTATCGATAATTCCTCTATTTCTTTGGCGATTTCTTTAATATCTTTGTCTTGGGCTTTTTTTATTACAGGTACTATTAGCCCTTGTTCAGTATCCGTTGCAATTCCAATATTGTAATCCTTTTTTATAACGATATCTTCAGTTTCTTCATCTAATGAAGCATTAATTCTTGGACTTGATTTAAGAGATCTAATTACTGCCTTAACAAAAAACGGCATGTAAGTTAATTTTATATCCTCAGATGACGATTCCTTTAATCTGTTCTTTAACTCTGTAACTTCTGTCATATCTATTTCTTCCATAATCCATGCTTGAACTACTCTGTCTGATGATTTTGCTAATCTCTCAGCAATTGTTTTTCTCGTTCCTCTGAAAGCTATTCTTTCTTCATTACTCTGAACTTCTAGTTTTGAATATAGTTTAACATCTTTTTCGGTTATCTTTCCATCTTCACCAGTAGCAACTACTTTTGTTATGTCTATTCCCATCTCTTTAGCCAAACGTTTGACTGCAGGTGTGGCAATAACTTTTTTACTCTTTATTTCTTCTTTGATTACTTCTTTTTTGTCTACTTTGGCCTCTTCTTTAGAAACCCCTCTAACATCGTCTTCTTCTTTTCCATCATCGATTACTACGATTACTTCGCCAACTTTTACAATTTTTCCAGCATCTGGACCAATCTTCATTATTGTTCCATCTGCAGGAGATGGTAGTTCAACTGTTACCTTTTCCGTAATTATTTCTACTAACGGTTGATTCTCTTTTACTACATCCCCAACTTTAATGTACCATTTACTAACTTCCCCTTCAACAATCCCTTCTCCTATGTCTGCTAGTTTGAAATTATATACCATTCTAATCACTACGAATATTCTACTGTTTGTTTTATCTTATTTAATACAAATTTTGCATCAGGTAAATACTCTTTTTCTAATGAATAAGGAAATGGCGTATCTAAGCCCGTTGCTCTTTGTATAGGAGCTTCTAAATATTCTAAACAGTTCTCGGCAATTAACGCTGAAATCTCTGCACTCATTCCTAATGTTTTTGGTGCTTCATGTGCGATTACTGCTCTTCCGGTTTTCTTTACCGACTTAATTATTGTTTCTGAATCTAATGGAGATAAAGTCCTTAAATCAACTAACTCTACACTTGTTCCTTCTTTCTTAGCAATTTCTATTGCTTCTAATGAAGTTTGTATCATTGGACCATAACTAATTAAAGTCACATCGCTACCTTCTTCCATTATTCTTGCTTCACCAATTGGTATTGTATAAGATTCTTCTGGAACATCTTCTTTTAATGCTCTGTAGTATCTCTTTGGTTCAAAAAATATTACAGGGTCCTCTTCTCTGATCGCTGAAATTAATAATCCCTTTGTTTCATATGGTGTTGCAGGTACAACAACTTTTAATCCTGAAGTGTGTACGAAATGAGTTTCTCCACTTTGTGAATGATAAGAAGCTCCCTTTATTCCTCCTCCATATGGAGCTCTTATTACCATTGGACAAGTGTATGCACCTCCTGTTCTATATCTAAATTTAGCTAAATCTGAAACAATCTGATCAAATGCAGGAAATATAAAATCCATAAATTGAATTTCAACAACTGGTTTTAATCCGTATAAAGACATTCCTATTGCGGTCCCTACAATTCCAGATTCATTTAATGGCGTATCTATAACTCGTTTTGGACCATATTTATCGTATAATCCTTCCGTCGTTCTAAATACTCCTCCATTCTTTCCAATATCTTCACCAATAAGTACAACCTTGTCATTTTTTTCCATTTCATTATCCAGTGCACTTTTTACTGCTTGATTTAATGTCATTTCCATGTCTATTTCACCAAATTCTTTACAAAATATTCTCCAGCTTTATATGAACTTCTAACTAACGGTCCAGATACAACATACTTGAATCCCATGTCTTCAGCAACATCTTTTAACTTAATAAATTCATCTGGATGAACAAATTGTTTAATACTGATATGAAAATCTGATGGCTGCAGATACTGACCAATTGTTAATATATCTACATTTGCTTCCCTCAAATCCTTCATTGCAGTTATTATATCTGCGTATTTTTCTCCAAATCCTAACATAATTGATGATTTTGTATAAATATTCGAATCTAATTTCTTTACATTTCTTAAAACTTCTAAAGATCTCTCATAAGAAGCTCTTCTATCTCTCACTACCGGTGTTAATTCTCTTGTTGTTTCAATGTTATGAGCTATTACGGTTGGTTTTGATTTTACTACTGTTGATAGATCTTTTATCTTTCCTGAAAAATCAGGTATTAATACTTCAATTAACGTTCTTTCATTCTTTTTGTATATCTCTTCAACTGTTTTTGCAAAATGAGATGCGCCTCCATCTGTTAAATCATCACGATCTACGGAAGTTAATACTACATAGTCTAATTCTAATTCTTTTACTGCATTTGCAGTATTTTCAGGTTCAAAAATATCTACAATTCCTTCTGGATTACCTGATTTAACATGACAAAATCTACAACCTCTTGTACAAATATCTCCTAATAACATGAAAGTTGCAGTTCCTCCTTCCCAACATTCATAGATATTAGGACAATTAGCTTCTTGACAAACTGTATTTAGATTTAATTTATTTGCTGATTCTTTGACTTTCTTGTAGTTATCTCCTTGTACAAAATTTACTTTAATCCATTCTGGTTTACGCAATTTCTGTTTTATTTGATTATTACTTAAAGCTCTACGAGGCAATCCTAAAATTTTTTCGTCTAACTGCTAATAAACCATTTACTTTTTCTCAATAAAACTTTGGCATTTGTCTAACTTATTTTGTTTATTATGCAATAACCATGTCTTTTAATGCCGTATTAGGCACAACGAATGGAAATACATCTTCGTCAGGATTAATTGGCACATCGATTACTGTTGCTACGTCGCTATTTAATGCATTCTTTAATGCCTTCTCAAATTCATTCATTGATTGCGCTCTTATTCCTTGAGCTCCATATGCTTCTGCTATCTTTACATAATCTGGAATTCCTTCAAGCTCTACTCCGATGTATTTTCTTTCATAGAATAATCTCTGCCACTGTGCAACCATTCCTAACATTCCATTATTGAATATTACTGTAATTACTGGTAATTTTTCTGTTACTGAAGTTGCTAGAGCTGATTCTGTCATTTGCACACTTCCATCTCCTGCAATATCGATTACTGGTAAATCTGGCCTTGCAAATTTCGCACCTACTGCTGCAGGTAATCCCCAACCCATTGTACCTAATCCTGTCGATGTAAAGAAAGTACCGGGCTCTGCAACATCAAAATGCAATGATGCCCACATTTGATGCTGACCGACTTCTGTAGTTACTAAACATTTATCTGGTAAAATTTCTCTCATCTTCTTCAACAATCTTGGCCCTGTTATTTCTCTTGGAGCTGGAAGAGGTTTACTTCTCCATATATCCTTGATTTCATTTACTCTTTTTATCCATTCGTATTCTGATTGTCTTTTTTGAGCCTTTTTTCCCATTGCTGTTAACAACAATGATAATGTAGTTTTGATATCTCCAATCAAACCTATATCTGCATTTTTATTCTTTCCAATTTCTGAAGGATCAATATCTGCATGAATAATTGTCATTTCATTTCCAAATTCATCCCATTTTCCAACTGATCTGTCTGAAAACCTTGCTCCTGCAGCTAATAACACATCTGATTCGATCACTAATTTATTTGCTTCAATATGCCCGTGCATTCCAATTGGTCCCAACGATAAGTAATGCGTTTCTGAAAAACCTCCCTTTCCTTTAAACGTAGATACTACTGGCGCAACTAAAAATTCAGCTACTGCTTGTAATTCCTTAAATGCCCCTGATAAGATTACTCCACCGCCTGTCATTATCATTGGTCTTTCGGCATTGAGTAGGAGGTCCGCTGCTCGATCTATTGCTTTGAGATCTGCAGTTTGTAATTGTTGTATCTTACGAATATTTGGTTTAGCGGGAAAATTAATTTTCATCTTTTCAGTTTGTGCATTCTTTGGTATGTCAATTAAAACGGGTCCCGGTCTTCCTGATGTTGCAATATGAAAAGAATTTTTTACTGCTTGAGGGACTTCTGCAGATGTGAGAGGTTGGTAAGTATATTTAGTTACCGGTGTTGCTATACCAATTATATCACATTCTTGGAATGCATCCTTTCCTATCATGTCTGATGCTACCTGTCCAGTTATTGCAATTATTGGAGATGAATCTGCTGCCGCTGTTGCGATTCCTGTAATTAAATTAGTTGCACCAGGACCTGAAGTTGCAAAACAAACACCTGGTTTTCTTGATGCACGTGCATATCCGTCAGCCATATGGGCTGCATTTTGTTCATGCCTAGCTAAAATATGACGTATATCGCTATCATACAAAGAATCATAAATTGGTAGATTAGCTCCTCCAGGTAAACCAAATATTCCTTCTACCTGTTCATTCTCTAATGCTTTGATTAATGCATCAGAACCCGTTAATTCAGATATATTTTTTAACATAATTATTCATTCCAAATTACTTTATTGTCCAATCAGACTACTATGCAAGAGATTTCCATATTGTGACTTTCTACACTCATCTTAACTCTACTCTTACAATAATCGCTATAATTGGTTATAAATATACCGGACACTTCGTTAATAATTTATAGAATTCTTACACTATGAAAACATATGGATGAACATTGTGTATTCTGTGCGATAATCGATAAAGATAAGCAAGCAAGTATCGTGTTTGAAAACGATTTCTTAATTTCTTTTATGGATAGATACCCTCTTAATCGAGGACATCTACTCGTTGTCCCAAAACAACACTATCAATATCTGACTGATATGGAAAATAAAGATGTTGCTCAATTATTCGAAATTGTAAATATGCTTTCTAGGCATGTATGGAAAACAGTTAATGCCGATGGTTTGAATATTGCCCAATCTAATGGTTTAGCTGCCAGTCAAGATATATTTCATGTTCACATTCATATCATTCCCCGATTTATTAACGATACTGGTAATGATTCATGGCCGTCTAGAAAAACCATTACTGAACAAGAACTTGATAACTTGGCTTCTCAAATCAAGTCTTCATTAAATTAATCACTTCTTATCCTAATATTCTTAAGTATCTAATTCTCTAATAAATTTGGATCGAGTTATCATACATTATGATGGGCTGGTATGTTTGCCAATCGTCTAGTCTGGTAGGATACCCCCTTGGCATGGGGGAGGTCGAGGGTTCAAATCCCTTCCGGTCCACTATTTATTTTTTAATTTTATTCTAATGCCTAATTTATAGTCAACAATTATGATATGTTTTTATTAACTAGAAGATAGAACTTTCATTATGAAAAACGTAATTCAATTGTTAATGTCTAGTTTAATGTTATTTTTATTAATTTCTAGTGTTTTTGTGATTTCTTTTCCTCCTGTTTATGGAGCTGGTGGTAGTTCAATCTCTAATGCCGTTGAATTAAAATCAGGACAAATTAGTGAAACTTGGACAAGTGGAACTGAATATTATAAACTTCATGTACTTGTAGGACAGACTGTCTCAATTAACGTTGATTTAATCTCAGGCACTGACATCGATTTATATTTATACGATCCTGATAGTTCTGATAGCGAACAAGTTCAACTTGCTTCTTCTGTTAATGGAGAGGGAATTGATGAATCTATCCAGTTCACTGCATCTGAATCAGGTTATTATTTTATTAAATTAACTGGTAACCAATGGTCTGGTTTGGGTACTTATGACTTGAATGTATTCATTACTGATTTTGATGTTATCTTCTCTGATTGGGGAACTCAAACTATTCCTGTCGAAGTGACTCCTGGCGATCTCGGTAATACTCTCCAAATTGTTCTTAGAAATGGCGCTGATTTTGATATAAATAATCTATCTGTTGAATTAACCTTGCCTGACGTTTTAACTAATCGTACTGGCGGTAATATTCTCTATGCTATCTCTACTACTACTGTGACTGCTGGTTCTACTAATACATATAATTTCCTCGTTAACATAAATGAAGACGCTTCTATTGGGACTTTATCTATTCCTCTAATAATTAATTATCAAACTACTGACGGATTAAATGGACTTTCTATTGACAAAAATGTTAATGTTCATATTAGTGGAAGAAGTTTCCTTAAACTTACTTCTAGTACTCAATTACTCTTACCTGACGAATCTAACAATGTAGAATTTATTCTTCTTAATGAAGGC
>Ga0209034_10001197_pt1 | contig 12799 bp, 4 predicted proteins | sample MarorgKNORR_S2LV_2_FD_188219 | JGI IMG/M metagenome (GOLD analysis project Ga0209034, IMG submission 188219) | Marine microbial communities from the Southern Atlantic Ocean, analyzing organic carbon cycling - 250m_A/KNORR_S2/LV (SPAdes) (version 2) | ecosystem: Environmental > Aquatic > Marine >...
CCTGCGTACCGTCAGGCAATATTACAGGTACTTTTGCAAGAGTCACAGATGATGGATTGGGCATGAATTTGCCCCAAGGGACAAAAGGCGCAAAAGCCATAGATGTCCCTGCAGCACCTAAAAGCTTTAGAAAATCTCTCCTGGACATGCCACCAGGTCCTTTTTCCTGCTCAGACATTCAAGCTCACATTCGTCAAATTGGTTATAAATCTTCTTTCAAAATTTTATTTTCTGTAGAAGTTTTTCTAATTCTCTTGACAATAACTGAGATCGTGACGGCGATTACAATAACAATGCTAATTATAATTAACAGATTGTTGCCAGAAATTGGTTCCTTTTCTTTGGAAATAGCAGGTGCTTCTTGAACAAATGCATGATCTACATTAAATGATATCATCTTTGTTTGTTCATTTTCAGCTAAATCTACTGCCATAATCTTCAGATCATAAATTCCGTCATCAATCTCAGTTACATCAAAAGAATAAGATGTTACGTCCTTCAACGATTCGCCATCAGGCAATAAAATGGTAATTACCTCATCCTCAGCCAAATTTTCATCTTTTACTTTGAAATCAATATTAAGCGAGTGTGATACCGTTGTACCATTTATTGGTGATTTTACCAAGATTTCTGGGGGAGTATTATCAACAGTAAAAGAGAATGTTTTTTCTGCGTCATTACCAACAATGTCGGCTGCATATATTCTCAAGTCATGCTTCCCGTCAGGCAGCATTCCAAATTTTAAAGGCAAGTGCTCTAGGCTGCGTTCTTCCCCATCAAGATAATACTTGGCGTAATCTGGATTTTTCTCAATTATCTCTGGTAATATATCAAATGTTTTGTTTACAAGTTCTGGAATTTCAAATGTTATTTTAGGTGGGTTCTCGTCAGGCACAATTGTAGTAAACTTTGCAGCAAGAGAGATTGGCTCTGTTGTTAACGTACCGTCAAATAGCGTAGAATGAACAAGTAGAGTATATGTTCCAGTCTGGTTAATTGGCGCAAACAGCACAGTAGACGTATTATCTTTGTTTTTCACGGGGTAAAATGCACCACCACCACTAAATGATGACGTACCAAGCCAATCGCTAGTTGGCCAACCCAAAAATTCACCAAATACTCCTGATGGAAAATTTGTCTGTATTATTTTCCCATGAGGGTCAATCATAAACACAGTAAAGTTTGTGTCATCATTTTCCCACTCAAGGTCTATGGTAGCAGAATTTATTGTACGATCCTGTATGTCAAAATAATACTGTCTCCAGTCACCGGCCATGTACCTACTTGTCATATCAAATGCTCCCTTTACGAAACCATTACCATACAAAGCGTCACCACTCGAACCAGAAATCACAGTTTGCGCCACATCTTTCTTAACAGTTTCGAGTACGGCATATGAAACAGGTGAATTAATTTTATGGTATTTTCCTTCAAAACTTAAAAATCCTTGATAAACGCCTGTTTGTTTGTCAGATGGTACTGAAAGTGTAGTGGATACTTTAGTAGAGTTATTTGGTGGAATTGTAATTTTTCCGTCGACATCAACATCATCCCATAAAACATTTTGATAATAACTTGTGGAAAGAGAATAATCCATCGATGTAGAGTTTTGGTTGGTATTTGCTTTCCAGAAAGAAAATATCTTTGGTACGGGATACACTCCAATGACTGGTTCGTTTTCAAATTTTTCTAAGGGATCAGATATGCGAATCTCTTGCACTGTTCCCCAAGAGCCACCCCTACTTACTAACGATAGTTCGTCGCTTGAAATTTCATCATCGATGTTCTTGTCTTCCCAATCATAAACATAGAGAGAAGAAATTTTCAAGTTATCTGCATAATTTGTATCCGTCTGATCCATAAAAACATCAAATGGGAAACTAAGGTTCAAGATCATAAGCGAAGAGTCCGGATTAATTATACTGGTTTCATTAGAAATTCTATGCTCAGCTGGTATATCAGATAGTTTGATGTAATTTGGTCTGTATGTTTCTGGCTCATTTAAAATTGGGTCTTGCAAATGTGGTTGAGTTACACCACTCATTTGCAGACTATCAATTAACCTTAAGGTTTCAGGTTTGATTGTAACATCAATTGGATAGTTATTTGGATTTTCAATTGTATAAGTGGTGGTAGTTTCTTCTCCTGGACTTAACCTTCCACCATACCAACTTGTCATTGGGAATGTCTTGTCAGAAAGACTAAATTCATCAATACCAGTTAAATCTGAATAAAGTGATGATGGAATATCAGTGACTTCTCTTATGTTTGAAAATGTTGCATCGTTATGTACCATAAATTTTCCCGCATGCCCGTTAACTATCCTTACAGCATCTAACACATTTACTAATCCTGCGCCTTGTGTCAGAGGATCGTTGCGTAGATCATCCGCAGATGACATCAATAGGTTTCTAATCATAAATGGATCATGATTCATTGATTTTTCTTTCAAACTTTCAACCAAGAGAGCAGCGCTACCAGCAGCAATTGGAGCAGACATACTGGTACCGCCAAAAACACTGAATGATTCTCTAGGCTCATCGGGTAATTTTGTTATTGCTGAAGGTACAAAGCTATATGCACCAATACTCATTAAATCTGGCTTTGGGTCCCCAATTACTCCAGGACCCCTACTTGAAAAATCAACAACATGACCCGAGTGGTCAGTTGTGTTACCAAACCGTGGCTCACCTTTGAATGGACCATATCCAACAAAGTCATTACTTGTCACAGCGCCAACTGAGATACCGAATGATGAGATACCTGGCATGCTCATAGTGCCATATCCGTGTCCCGAGTTACCTGCGCTTGATATTATTGTTGTACCTGGATAATTTTCATGAAGTGATTGCGGTGTGGCCAGTGCGTTAAGGATGTGTGATGAGATGTCCAGACCTGGTGCGTACTCTAGGCTTGGAAAAGTGCTAACTCCCCAGCTGTTTGAAATAATATCCACTTTTGGCTCTTCTGTGTATACCCACCCGTTCTCTTTGTTTTCAAATCCGGCAGTCCACATCCATCCATAAAATATATCACCAAACCACAACGACTTTACTGGAAGTATGCTTACATCAGGAGATATACCTAGTATTGTGGATTTTTTGGTATTGTTATAGATATCATATTCCATTTTTCCCTTTGATGCAATGGTTGCAGAAGTTGCAGTTCCATGCCCCAAGAAATCGTTCATGACACCAAAGTAATTACCATTTTCATTCATTGCAGGCAATAAAGTTCCGTTAACTGCACCTAACTTATCATCAATTTCTGCTTTATCTGAAATAATTCCGTATATGTCAACTACTCTTGCTCCTACTGTCCCAGCAGAATAATCGTTAATTCCATCGTCATCTGAATCATAGACTAAGAACTCATTTCCGCTACCAATGGTAATAGGCGTCTCGTCAGTAAAGTCAAAGTCATAATCCGGTCTAGATCCGTCTGCTTTCACATAGTCCATCCAAGAAGTTGACATGTCAGGTGTAATTGTATCATAGACTCCAGCTTCATTTGGGTCAGTTACTAAAACAACCAGAACCTGAAGTTTACCAAGATGAGAGGCAAGAATTGCACCTACATGATAAATCCCACTTTTAGATGGAATGAAATCTTTTTGGCTTGTTCCAATTTTCATGTCACCTGTTATCCTAGCATCAACAACATGTGCATCACCATAATATGGAGAAAAAGAATTGTAAACAGAAATTGTGCCATTTTTTCCCATTGTATTCAAAAATACACCATCCTTTGATTCATACACATTAGATTTTGCATTTCCTGGCAATATGTCATTTTTTGTGAAATTGTACACCTTACCATACTTTACATTTGCAGCAAATGTTGAATTTGTAAGAACCAAGCCTTGTCCGTCAGTATCAAGCATTATAGGATTATTATCATCATCTCGTGCAAGCGATTCCATGATATCAGGATTTGAAAAGTCAACTCCTGTATCCACTACCGCAATGGTTACTCCTTTGCCAGTTATATCGTAGAGTTTATGAACCTGTTCTGAATTTGCAATATTTCCAAATTGGGATATTTTGGTAATTGCATTTGTTGAAATATACTTGGAATGAAAATCTAATGGAAAGTCTTCGATTACATAATACCCCTTTAACTTTAGTTTAGATGCATCGCTTTCTGTTAAGACTCCAACCGAGAAAAATCCATTGTTAGAGTTAATTCCATATGCAAGATTTTTTGTGTCAGAATATGCATTGTTTAGTGAGCCTGAACCATAAACCAGATATCTTTTTGTTAGAGTTTCTTTATTGGGTAAATCAACTGAGATTATGTCTGACTCTATTTCAAGTGGAAAATTTGAAATGGTGGGAACTTCAGTTCCCTCAATAAACCCATAAGAGCTTTGTTGAAATAAAATCAGTAAAAAAAATGCCAATAAAAAAAGCACCAGTTTGGGCATGATTAAAAATTCCTTGATTGTTTATTATAATTATCTTCTTCGTGCAATTATTGAAATCTGTAAAGCGAGTATAACTGCGATTGCACCCATTATAGGAAACAATAATGAATTTACCTGCAATGACGCCTCTTCTATATTATCCACTGCTGATGACATAGAAGATACACTGGCATCAATGGTTGATTGCGCTTCACGCAGTTTGGCACTAGCATCATCTATCTCTTGAAGGGTGGAACCGAATCCATGTATGTCAGTTTGTAACACATCAAGCTCATTAGATGCTGTGGTTAACACTTCGTTTAGAGTTATGATCTGTCTGGATATTCCAGCTATGTCTTCTCCAAGAACAAGAGTGGCAGCAGAACCATGAGATTGCGTTCCCTGGGAAAATGCTACCATGTGGAAGATGTAAGTACCCTCAATCCTAGGAGTGTATTCAACAAAATATAATCCCTCGTGCAGCATCTCCATTGCCATCGCAAGGCTTTGCACTTTTCCATCAGGAGAATGTATGTGTGATGATGACAATACTTTCTTTGGCTCATCATTTAGCAAAAGACCATCACTTGTAATCTGTACAAATACACTGAAAGGTCGATCTGCTGCAGCCATCTCTGGTGCAAATACCTGCGTAGTGATTTTACGTTCTATAGGTACCAATTCAAGTTCTGTGGTTGCTGCAAACTTTATGTCAATTCTTTGGCTTTCTCCAGTAGCACTTGTTATTGCTTCAACAGTATATGTACCATAGGGAAATTTTGTTGAAGAGTTTGGCCAATCCAACATCTTATGGTTGAACGAACCATCATAGCTAGTTGTAATTTGCTCAAACTCTGCAATGGTTCCATCCGGTGCAAACAAACGTAAAACCAAAGGTGAATTTTCAGGTCCTCCTGAACCATATATCAAAAGTGGATGTTGTGTAGCGTATATCTGCTGATTTGTATACACCGTCAATCCCTCCGCAAAAACTTGCGGTGAACTAACTATGATTAGAATGCCAAGAGCAATAAAAATTAGAAGTTTCAATGTTTATCTTAATTCAGTGGTATAGATATTGTTTCTGAATAAATTTTCTATGTTTAGATTAAAAAAAAGAAAAAAGGGGGGGGTTAGATTGTTTCTAGCCTATACTACGTCTATGTTGACTGAGACAGTTGGTGATAGCGCTGTTGGATTATCTACGCTCTCCCATACAAACACTGTTGCAGTGTATGAACCGGAAGCGCTAGGCGTCCATGACAATGCTGGACTCATTGATTGTCCTGCAGTCAAAGAACCTGTAATCCACGCTAATGATACTGTTACTCCGTTACCATCCTGTACCTGTACTAAGTATGCGAATGCTTGATCACCAGACTGTCCATTCTTCACAGTAGCAGCAATCTGCACTTGTTGATCAACTGATACTTCAGCAACTGAGGAGCCGAATGCATCGACTACACGTGCGTTAGCGGCAGGTGCTCTTTCAAGTGGTGGGAATGCGGTGCCAACCGTGGTTGTGGCAGCTATGGTCAAGTCATCAGATGTTGTGTAAGGTTCAGGTAAGGTTTCATCCACATATTCAGCGGTTACAGTATCACCTTCGGAAACACGGAGATTTGAACCAGAAGTTGCTTGGTCGGAGGTAAAGTATACCGTTCCTTCAAAGACTCCTGTATCTTCATTTGTTTCTGTCATGGTGAGTTTGAAACCACCGTTATCTGAATCAGAGAATACGTCTACAGTAAATGAATCGACAATTGCAGTGTTCATGTTCTCATCTGCATCAACTACAGTCATTACAGCCGAGCCTCCTGCTGAAACAGCGCTGCTGTCAAAGCTTGCTTCACCAATATTCCAGGTGATTGAAGCTGAGGCGACAACTACTGTTGCATCGTTGTATTCGTATGAAACGGATACACCGTCAGTTTGGGATGCTGTAATTAATGTACCAGATGTACTGGATGAGCCACAAGATGTGGTACCAGCTGCAGTGTCTCCACTGTCAGATGACATTGTATGAGCAAAGTTAGCCAATTGTACTTCTCCTTCAAACACTCCTGTGTCTACGCCAGTTTCTGCTGCTTTGTAGGTTTTATCACCGGTATCACATAGCTTTCCACTTCTGGTTGTTACCTGAATTGGAAGGGCTTTGGTTCCGATATTTTCCTCAGCTGCAGTGTTAACGTTATGATCAGGTGATGTAATACTGAATGTGACTAAGTCAGTCCAATTATAGACTGCTTTGTCTAATTCAATAAGTGCACCAAAGTTCGAGATACTGAAGTATGCTTCGACATCCAAAACATCATCTTCTGTTGTATTTTCACCTGAAAGGCCAACATCGACATATGTCAATGTTACAGCTTCACCGTAATCAATTGCGGTTCCGCCAACTGTGCTTTCTGGAAGTGTTACGACAGTCTGGAATACACCAGTATCATCACCAGTTTCAGTGATGACAGATGGATTGTTTGAAAAGTCTGAAGTACTCAATAGTGCTGAACTAGCAGCGTCTGAATCCCATTCGAGTATGGACATGGCATATGTTTCTGTTGATGTAGAGTCTAGGTTCAAGTCAGGATCGGTTAATGTTACAACCATATCGCTGCCTAGTACATAGACGTCTTTGTCAACTGAAAGTGAGCCTGTTCTTAGATCGAATGTTGAAGAGTCATAGGCGGTACTTGTTGTACCGTCATTGTCTGCTGTATCTACATATTCTACTTGGATAATGTCACCAGAGACTATTGTTCGCATGTTTGCACCACAGTGTTGTACTTCATCAAATACGACTGCAACTTCGAAGTTCTGGGAATCTCTAACAATTTCTGTAAGAGGTCCTAGTTCTTGTGCGGTTGATGTGTCAGTATTGGTCTGGGCTGCTATGCTACCAGCGGTAAAGCATGTATCGGTCTGTGCTGTTTGTATCAGTTTGACCAAAATCGTGCCTGCTGCTGTAGTAGAGCCTGTTGTTAAAGTATCTGTAGTAACGTCAGTATCGGTTACTGTAATCCATGCTGTAACGTTACCACTTTCTGATTGACCTGTTTCACCGTCTGCACCTGTTCTGAGGTCGGCAGATGCGAATGGAACTGGGTATACTGATCTATCAAATGAGACTGAGCCCATGTTTGATGAGACCGTTGCTGTATCAAAGAATTGTACAGCGTTTCCACCTGCATCTCTTGATTCATAATATGTTAATTCCATATCTGAGCCTTTGTAGTCAGGAACAATGAATGTTCCAACAAATACTCCAGAATCGACTGTTGTTTCGATGATTGTCATAGTACCACCTACTAGTTGTTCAGTGCCAGATTTACCCGATTGGGTAACTGTGACATTGAATGTAGTAGATGAGTTTTGATAAACATCTCGAACTGTGCTATCTTGGTTAAGATCAGGATCAACTATGGTAATTGTTGCCATGTCATCTGCTTCATAATCGCCAGAGTCAAGGTCAGCAGTACCCGTATGGGTAACTGTATCTAATTGAGCTCCAACTTTGGTTCCACCTGAGGAACCCATAGCATCTGTATCATTATAAGCAACACGTACTGCGTCTGCGCCACTAACAGAATCCATTAACACAACAATTAGTTCATCGCCATTCATTCCGGTCAAAAGGCCTTCAACCTCAAAGTCGTTACCATCGTGTTCACCACTGACAGCACCTTGTGAAGTTGAGTTGTTCAATGTAATGTATTCAACCTTGCCAGTAAAGACACCAGTGTTGTCACCGGTTTCTTCGGCTTCTAATCTGTAAATACAGTTATGAACTAATGAGCCATTATTTTGATCGAAGTTACAGAAGTCTGCTGCTATAGCATAATCTTCTGTTGCAAGTAACTTATCTCCAGCTTCGTGATCAATCTTGAATGCTACATGTATTTTAGTTGTACCAGCCAGAGTTGGGTTACCAAATTGGGCTGATGCAGTAACAGATGTATTTTTACCGACGTTTTCTACGCCGTCATCTAGATCGAGTACGCCTGCCTGAGCGTTACCTGTGGTTGCGAGTGCGATTTCACCTAAGTTTGCATTTGTATTGGATGTTGTAGTATTGGTTCCATTGATACCTGAATCGGTTAGGTAGACACTAACACCTGTTGATCCCAATATGCCTGCTGGTCCTGAAATATCATAATTCAGTACCACAGTTCCTGGGAGATCAACGAGCTGGGCTCTTGTATAGCCAGTTGTTACGTTAATCCAAGTGTGTGTATGTCCTGGTTGACCAAGTCCAGCATCTGCTGCGTTATGAATGATTCTTAACCTTTCGCTGTTATCAGTTGTGTTTTGAACATTGAGAGTGTATTTTTCACTTCCTTTGTCGTGACCAACTGTTACACCGGTTGTTGCTCCTGCATCACCAGCTCCCAAATCTGAGTTAGCACCAGTGGCTAATGTCATTGGTGAACCAATTTTGATTGTTGGGATTACTGAAGAAGAGTTACCAATCTCGAGCGTTTCTGCATCGAGTGGGTTCTTGTTAAGATCAGGGTCAGTGATGGTTATTGTTGCTTGTGTTGCTGGCTTCCAATCACCTGCACTTGGTGCAGTCATTGAAATGCTAGCGTCGTTGTATGCAATAATAAGATCAGCACTGTCACCTCCATATTTGAAGGTGTGTTGTGAATCTGCAGTTGCTGCTACTTTTGATCGTAATTCAGAGACTCCATCGCTGTCAAATGATTCGAAAATTCCGGTGTTTGGACCGGTTTCTACCATAAGAACATCATCGTAACCTACCAGTTGTCCTGGTGCAGTTGATGCATCATCAACAGTCAAGAGACAGTTGTCGACACAACCAAATTGTCCTACTTCAGCTGCGCTAGTGGCTCCAATCGCTAGATTGGTTCCGTTGTTTGCGAACTTGAAGGAAGTACTTTGATTGAGATCGAATTCCCATTCGTCTGCTGTTGTTGGATCGATGTTAAGTCCTGGATCTTGTATCCAAAGATGAATTTCTGTGTCGTCTGCTACATTGATATTGTTTAATCCGATGTCAGTATAGTCATCAGTGTTACCATACTCGATAGTGATAGAATCACTACCATAGTCGATACTTGCATCAGAACTAAATTCAACCTGAAGGATGTAAGGCCATGAGCCGTATCCTGATGTTGCATTTAGACTGTGACCTCGCTGGCCTAAGTCGGCTGAAGCGTTGTCTACTGCTAGATCGTCGTGGTTACTGAGTGATGGTGCGTTTTGTAATACTGCTGTTGAAAAGAGTGATCTTTCCGTAGTTGTTGCAGTATCGCCTGCTTGGCCTGCTACACCACCTGCGCCGTTTGCATCAAGACAACCACCTGCTCTTTCGTCAAGTGCTGCGGTTGTGTTTGTATCTGTGACTTCTGCCCATACATCAGTGGTTGCACCGATGATGTCTGCAGAACCAGATGTTCCTGCACCTAGATTGGCTTTTACACCAAGTCCAGCATTACTACAATCTGCGCCGAATTCCAAACCATTGTCATCTGCGTCCATCGTTGTGGATGCTGAATCGTCGACAACGTATAGATACCATTTTCCGTTTACGGATTGTACCATATCGTATTCGACATTCATGATGTCGACTGTTGGTCCGTCTGGAATATCTGTGTCAGTTGCGGAATAATCAGGGTCGTTAACAACAATTTCTAAAATTGCTGCGCCCTGCAATGTCTCTGTAGAGACTGATAGTGCTCCGTCGGTTACGGAAAGATCTGCTACTGCTTCAGGCATTAAACCTGGAGCGGCAATAGTCATTCCACCGGCGAACATTATCGCCATTATAGTTAGACTAGTTAATTTACGTCCTATTTCGTTTTTCATGTTATTGAAATTTATTCAAAATTTTAGTATATAACACTAATGGACATCTTGTTCATTTTTGTATCCATTCATATACATATTCCATATAGCGATCATAATTATTATAATTTTTAGATCGTTTATTGAAATTATTACAAAATAGCTGTTATAACTATTAAGCATTTTGGTGGTCTGTTATGATCGATTTTACTCCTAAGAGGTGTTTATAGAGTAAAGTCGCTTCAGTCTCATCCTTTGCACCAACTAGAACAGCAGAACCACGCTTCATAAAGCTGACAGAGAGATCATCTGTCCTCATAGAAAGACCAAGATCACCCAAATTTTCCACAACAAATCCCTTTCCTTTTGCAATAGATGTAACTTCATCAACATTTAGTATCACAGGATAGGTAGGTGTGATGGAAAATGTTCTTTTTCCCCTGTTCCGACCACATAATTCTTCAAGTATGAGTTCTTCTTTTGGTTTCTCCTGTTTTCTGCCAGTACCGCACACTGAACACTCTTGAACTTTGGAGACTTTGGTAAAATTAAAAACCAAGTTTTCCAAGTCCACGTGTAAAACTTTATCCTTGAGGCTTGGTTCTTTCCCGGTAATGACTTTTACGGCTTCAGAAACTTCAATGCCACCTATGATAGAAAGTATTGACGGATGTACGCCCTCAATGCTACAAGTTGGCATGGAATCTTCATCAAGCGCAGGAAACAAGCAATGATAGCAAGCAGATTCATTAGGTAATATTGTAAAACATTGACCAGTAACACCAACTGCTGCACCAGTAACAAAAGGAATTTTCTTTTCTATGCAAGCTTTGTTAAGTGAATAACGAGCATTAACACTATCAAGTGCATCAACAACGACATCACAACCATCAACAACCTCAAACGCAGTATAATCATTAATTGAAACCGGCATTTCTTCTATAATGATATCTGCGTTAAGTTTGCGTAATTTTTTTGCTGCAGTTTCAACTTTTACTTGGCCAATATCATCTTCATTGAACATTGTTTGTCTATGCAAGTTTGACAACTCAATTACATCTCTATCAACAATTCTAATTTTCCCAACACCCATCGCAGCAAGTCTTGTGACAATTGGATTACCTAAACCACCAACGCCAACAATACAAACTTTAGCTTGTTTTAATTTTAACTGTCCTTGATAACCAATTTCTTCTAACATAACTTGGCGAGAATATCTATCCAATTCTTTTTCAGAAAGGTCAGACACCTGTTCCCCTGTCTCACTGGATCCCCCTGCTACTGCAGGAAGAATTGATATTTCATCACCATCATTCAATGTAGTATCAAGACCAGAAGAAAACTTTGCGTTCTTTCCATTGATGTAAATGTTGATCAATGATCTTGGCGTGCCATCTTCGTTTAGAACTCTGCGTTTAAAATCATCACCCATTGTTTCTGAAATTTTAACAAATGCATCTTTTAATGTGTCAGCATCAAGATTAGTTTTCTTTTCTCCTGTACCCCCATTTAGAACAGAAGGAATTGTAAAGATAATGTTTGTCAATTTACTTCACAACCGCCGAAATTTTTGCAACATCAGCTTGCATAACTTGTGGTCTGGTTAGCACGTCCATAATAGATTCTGTTGCCTTTAATCCATTACCAGTTACATAACAAACTGTAGTTTCATCCTTGTCAATTTGTCCATCTTCAACCATCTTCTTCAGTACAGCTACTGATACACCACCTGCTGGTTCTGTGAATATACCTTCTGTTTTTGCTAGCAATAGTATCGCATCAAGTGTTTCTTTGTTGTTTGATTCTTGAGCTATTCCATTATATTGCTTAAGCCTTTTCAAAACATAGCGGCCATCACCAGGATCACCGATTGCTAAACTTTTTGCAACAGTATCAGGGTTTTCTACCGGAATAACGTTATCACTATTATTTTTAAATGCGTTAACTATTGGTGCGCAACCACGTGGCTGTGCACAATTCATGTGCATCGTTGATACTTTATCTATTAATGAAACTGTTTCTAACTCTTCAAAGCCCTTACAGATTGCATTAAGCATTGCACCACTTCCTGTTGGAACAACCAATTGATCAGGTACTTTCCAGTCCAATTGCTCAGCCACTTCATACGCTAAAGTTTTTGAGCCCTCAACATAGTAAGACCGCATGTTAATGTTTACAACGCCAACGCCCTTACTGTCACCTATCTGTGCAGCTATTCTGTTTGCATCATCATAAGTTCCATCAACAGCTATGTAATTTGCACCGTATGACAGTGCCTGGGCAATTTTTGCATGCTCTATGTCACTTGGTGCAAATATGTAACATGGAAAGTCTGCTTTTGCCGCATGTGCAGCTGTAGCTGATGCTAAATTGCCAGTTGATGCACACCCTACAGAGCTTAAACCAAATTCTTTTGCTTTGGAGATTGCAACACCAGCAGGCCTATCTTTGAATGAAAATGTTGGGTTAACAGAATCATTTTTTATGTACAAGTTGTTTAGTCCAATCTCTTTGCCTAGTTTTTCTGCTCTAACAAGCGGCGTCATTCCAGCGTTTATGTTAACAATGTTGGACTTGTCAATGATTGGA
>Ga0209034_10001198_pt1 | contig 12790 bp, 10 predicted proteins | sample MarorgKNORR_S2LV_2_FD_188219 | JGI IMG/M metagenome (GOLD analysis project Ga0209034, IMG submission 188219) | Marine microbial communities from the Southern Atlantic Ocean, analyzing organic carbon cycling - 250m_A/KNORR_S2/LV (SPAdes) (version 2) | ecosystem: Environmental > Aquatic > Marine...
GCTGTGCTCTTTGCCTTTTAGATAGCGTCATCAATTGTAAGGAGAAAATCAATGTCCAAGGGACACACTCTGCAAGACCCCTTTTTGAATATGCTTCGGAAAGAGCGTATTCCGGTGTCCATATACTTGGTAAGCGGCATCAAGCTGCAGGGGCAAATCGAGTCATTCGATCAATTCGTTATCGTGCTGAAGAATGCGGTAAGCCAAATGGTATACAAGCATGCAATTTCCACTGTGGTGCCAGCCCGTATGGTGAAAATTCCAATGCAAAGCCCAGGAGATTCAAGTGAAAGTGAAGCTAGCGAGCCAGGAAACACCTAGTTTTGGGGTAAAGATTGTTTTTTGACAGGCCAAATTTAGGCGAGGTTTCTATTCTTGTTAACATATCAATTGACTCGGCTCACGAACGAGAAGATCCAACTGAGTTTGAGGAATTGGCCCTTTCAGCTGGAGCAATTCCGGTTGCTTACATAACAGGGATCCGTAAACAACCTTCTCCTAGTCATTTTGTTGGCTCCGGCAAGCTGGAGGAGATTGCTGCTGCTGTGCAAGCTCACAAGGCGGAGCTTGTGCTGTTTAATCACGGGCTGACTCCCAGCCAAGAGCGTAATCTTGAGCAGGTACTTAAATGTCGGGTGCTGGATCGTACAGGATTGATTCTAGACATCTTTGCAAAGCGAGCTCGCAGCCATGAAGGTAAACTCCAGGTTGAACTTGCGCAGCTACAGCATCTTAGCACGCGTTTAAAACGAGGTTGGACGCATCTTGATCGACAAAAAGGGGGTATAGGATTGAGGGGTACAGGTGAGACACAGCTTGAGCTTGACCAGCGAATGATTCGACAGCGTATTAGATCTATTAACAAGAGTTTGAAAAAAGTACGAGGTCAAAGAGAACAAGGACGGCGTTCACGCAGACGCGCGGAAGTCCCGACGATTTCGTTAGTAGGTTATACAAACGCCGGTAAGTCTACACTGTTTAATCAATTGACCACCGCAGACAGCTACACTGCCGATCAGTTGTTTGCCACATTGGATCTGACATTGCGACGCATCAGTTTGCCTCACTTCGGTCCCGCTGTAATTGCTGACACCGTTGGGTTTATAAGCCGCTTACCCTATCAACTGGTTAAAGCTTTTCGAGCAACACTTGAAGAAACAGCATCTGCTAGTTTGTTATTGCACGTTGTCGACTCTGCAGATGAGTCCCACGCGGTATCGAGGGAGCAAGTAAATGATGTACTCTTGGAAATTGGAGCAGAATCAGTTACCCAGCTCGAAATTTTTAACAAGATTGACTTAATGTCCGATGTAGAGCCCCATATTCAGCGTGACAAGGATGGCAAACCGGTGCGTGTTTGGTTATCAGCAAAAACCGGAAATGGGCTAGATTTACTTCGAGAAGCAATCAGCGAGTTATTGGCTGGAGGCTTTCTGGTAGAAACAGTAATAATCAAACCAGAGCTGGCAAGGTTGCGCAGCCAGCTTTACGAGAGCGGATTCATCGAAAATGAAGAGATTGAGGAATGTGGTGCTTGGCAATTGCGGGTGCGCCTACCAAAAGATGAATTAGACCGTGTATTACAACGAGGCGCTGTGCTCAAGTCGGAGCCGAGAATCGCCCAAGTCCGTAAAAACGAATGGCCTTCTAAGAAAGAGGCAAGAACCGCCTGAACATTATAGAAACCTTTGGGTTTTTACCTGCTAAGGCTTATCAAAATGCTGTGTAAATTCGGAATAATTAGCTAAACTTGACCTTCTGTGTCTCGAAAAGCTATGGAGAAACTAATGGCTTGGAATGAACCTGGAAATAGTAACGATAATGATCCTTGGGGCGGCGGTGGTCGAGGTGGTAACCAGGGACCACCTGACATCGACGAAGTCATAAAAAACATCTCCAAGAAATTTAGTGGCCTGTTCGGTGGCTCTGGAGATGGTGGATCCAATTCTAGCGGGGTACCCCCAAGGTCACGTCGTGGATTAGGAGGGGGCATACTGGCCGGATTGCTAGCCTTCGTTGTGGTGGCTTGGGCCTTCATAGGATTTTATATAGTCGATGAGGCCGAACGTGGTGTTGTGTTGCGTTTTGGAGAGGTATTGGAAGATATAGTGCAGCCGGGGCTGCATTGGAATCCGCCCATTGTAGACGACGTTAACTTGGTTAACGTTTCCGAGTTAAATGCCAAGACCTACGAAAACCGTGCAATGTTAACGACCGACGAAAATATCATCGATATCGCCGTAACGGTACAGTATCTAATCCGGGATCCCGTGAATTATGTAATAGCCGTTCAAAATCCGGAACGTAGCCTAGATAACGCTGCTGAGTCCGCTATTCGCCACGTAGTGGGTGGTAATTTCATGGATCAAATCTTAACCACTGGTCGTGATCGTGTCGCCGATGATGTGCAAGATCGTCTCCAAGACTACATGGACGTTTACAACACTGGCATATTCGTCAGTCAAGTGAATGTGGTCGATGCCCAGCCACCAGATGCTGTGCGACCAGCTTTCGATGATGTCATTCGCGCGCGGGAAGATGAGCAACGTGCACAGAATGAAGCGCAGCAGTATTCTAATCAGATAATACCGACAGCTCGTGGCAATGCACAGCGGCAGATAGAGCAGGCTAGTGCATATAGAGAAGAAGCCGTTGCTAAAGCCCAGGGTGACGCTTCTCGTTTTAAACAGCTGCTTACGGAATATAGCAAGGCCCCACAAGTAACGCGTCAGCGCTTGTACATCGAATCGTTGCAGGATGTCATGACAGCGAGTAGCAAGATCATGATTGATGTGGAAGGCGGTAACAACATGTTGTATGTGCCGCTTGATAAGATTCTCGAACAGAACTCATCGCCATTAGGTAGTAATCGCTCGCGCACTTCTCAGGAGTGGCGAGAACTTGCAAATGAATTAGCGCCTTATCTGCCGGGGCCCTCAAATACTAATGCCGTAGATACATCCCGGCTTGGCAGTGGTCGAGGAGGCCGACAATGAGAAATTTCGTATCAGTTGCATTGGTATTCTTTGTTGTAATAATCGTCAGTAATACCCTGTTCGTTATAAAGGAAACCGAGCGAGCGGTTATGCTACAGTTTGGTCAGGTCGTAAATTCGGATATTGAGCCGGGTCTGCATTGGAAAATTCCTTGGGTGAATACAGTACGTGTGTTTGATGCGCGTATTCAAACCGAAGACTCAACCCCAGAGCGATTTCTGACGCTCGAGCAGAAGGCGTTAGAAGTGGATTCATATGCCAAGTGGCGGATAGTAGATGTTGGTCAGTTTTACGTATCCACACGAGGTAATGTAGCAACTGCCGGCAGTTTGCTTGCGGAACGTATTAATGACGGTCTTAGGGACCAGATAGGTGCTCGTAACCTCCAGGAAGTAGTGGCAGGTGAGCGTGACCAATTGATGCTCGACCTTACAGCAGAGCTGAATGAAACCACGGCCGCAGATATTGGCATCGAAGTTATTGATGTGCGAGTGAAGCGCATTGACTTGCCAGATGATGTTAGGTCATCAGTGTACGATAGGATGATTACGGAGCGTAATCGAGAAGCGCAGGAACTCCGTTCACGAGGCGAAGAACTGGCTATTGGTATTCGAGCGGATGCTGATCGTCAGGCAGTAATTTTTGAAGCTGAGGCTTATCGTGATGCTGAACAGATTCGTGGTGAAGGCGATGCCGAAGCGACTTCAATTTATGCTGAAGCCTATAATAGAGATCCCGAATTCTTTGCTTTCACTCGAAGCTTGAATGCTTATCGTGAAACATTTAGCTCGAAAGGGGATGTGTTGCTGCTAGACCCTGACAGTGACTATTTCAAATATCTTAAGGACGAGGTACCTCAACAGTAAGCTTACAGGCAGAAATGACTCGCTGGAGTTAAAAAAGTTAGCAGCAAGCCAATTCGAAGAGCCGTATCCTTAATTAAGAATCTGAATTACTTTGAGCAGTAATTCGGGTTTACCTTTAGTATTGAGAGACTATAAAAATGACCTCTGCAAAACGTTGGTTGTTGCCCGATGGCGTCGAGGAAATACTTCCAGCTGAAGCCTACAAGCTGGAATCCTTGCGCCGTCACCTGTTGGACCTCTATGAATCTTGGGGATACCAGCTAGTAATTACACCTCTGATTGAATATTTAGATTCACTATTGGTAGGTTCATCTACCGACCTAGATCTCCACACATTCAAGATTACCGACCAGTTGAGTGGTCGCATGATGGGTATACGTGCGGATATCACTCCTCAGGCTGCAAGAATTGATGCTCATTGCCTGAACCGGGAAGGACCAGTGCGGCTTTGTTATGCTGACAATGTTTTACATACCAGGCCGAGAGGGATAATGACCTCTCGAGTTCCAATTCGTATCGGAGCCGAGCTTTACGGTTACTCTGGTGTGGAGTGTGACATAGAGCTAGTGTGCATTATGCATGAAACTCTTCGTGCTGCTGAGATCAACGATGTTCATATTGTTCTAGGGCATGTCGGAATATTCAGGACTCTGTTACTCGAAGCGAACTTGGATGAGGGCACTGAGCGCTCTCTGTTCGAGGCGGTCCAGCGAAAAGAATACGATCGAATTGATGAAGTACTTAACAGCTCAGTAATCGATAAAGAACTTCGTCAAATGTTGGAGCAACTGACTCGCCTCAGTGGCGACGAAACAATATTGGAGGCGGCAAAACAGGTGTTTGCAGCGGCACCAGTTACTGTTACAGCCGAGCTTGACGAATTGGTGGCTATTGCGGAAGGTATAAAAAAACGCCTTCCAGAGGCTGCCATGTTTTTCGATTTATGTGAACTCAGAGGTTACGAGTATCACACGGGTATTGTGTTTGCAGCCTACACGCCGAACTATGGTCGGGCAGTCGCCAAGGGTGGTCGATATGATCATATTGGAGAAGTCTTCGGTCGGGCCCGGCCAGCATCGGGTTTTGATAGCGATTTAAAAGTACTAGCAAAACTAAGTAACAAAATCTTCAAACGAAGAGCCGCGATTGTCGTACCGAATAATAATGACCCGGATCTACTGATATTAGTGGACACCCTTCGAGAGCAGGGGGAGATAGTGGTTAACTGGTTTGGTGATGCTGAATTGAGCCAGCAGGATTGCGAGGAGCAAAACTGCGATCGACACATTGTTAACAAAAATGGAGAGTGGGTCGTGGAATCGCTATAAAAGCGTGACGGGTTTAAATCCATTTAAACGGTAAACTCATACTAGAATTGGAAAGAAATGGCTAAATCAGTAGTAGTATTGGGCACTCAGTGGGGTGATGAAGGCAAGGGCAAAATTGTTGACTTGTTAACTGAGCAGGCTAAGGTTGTAGTGCGTTTTCAGGGGGGCCACAATGCTGGCCATACTCTAGTTATAGATGGCGATAAGACCATACTGCATCTCTTGCCATCGGGCATTTTGCGCAAGGGAGTACGGTGCCTAATTGGTAACGGAGTCGTCCTTAGCCTAGAGGCATTGATGCATGAAATATCTGAATTGGAAGAGCGAGGCATACCGGTACAAAATAGACTTAATATAAGTGGAGCCTGTTTGCTGATTCTTCCTTCCCATATCGCTCTTGATCAGGCGCGCGAGAATCAGAAAGGCAGCAATAAATTGGGCACAACTGGAAGAGGTATCGGTCCGGCATACGAGGATAAGGTAGCCAGGCGCGGAATCCGACTAGCGGAGACGTTAGACGAATCGCGATTCAGAGAAAGGCTCAGCGAATTGTTGGAATATCATAATTTTTGGTTGGAAAAGTATTTCCAAGTAAGTCCGCTCGATTTTCAGCAGACCTTTGACGATTGCTTTAAATTAGCGGAAATGGTCAAACCAATGATTGCCGACACCATAGACATTCTGCACACGCATCGTCAGGCAGGGGACAACATCCTGTTCGAGGGAGCGCAGGGCTCTTTGCTGGATATCGATCATGGCACTTACCCTTTCGTGACCTCTTCCAACACAACGGCTGGTGGCACAGCAACAGGCAGCGGTTATGGTCCTCTCTATCTCGATTACGTGTTGGGGATTACCAAAGCTTATACTACACGTGTAGGGTCAGGGCCTTTCCCGACAGAGCTATTCGATGAGGTAGGTAAGCACCTGGCTTCTGTTGGCGCGGAGAAGGGAGCCACCACAGGAAGGAATAGGCGCTGTGGCTGGTTCGATGCGGCAACAGTGAAATTGGCAACATGTATTAACAGTGTGTCTGGAATCTGTTTGACCAAGCTCGATGTTCTCGATGGCTTAAGCTCGGTTAAGATCTGCACGGGTTACCAGGGCATGGATGGAAATGCTTTACCCAGTTTGATGGATGTGGAAAGCTTCAAGAACCTCGAACCCATCTACGAAGAATTACCGGGATGGCAAGAATCAACGTTAGGCGCAAGAAGCCTGACTGATTTGCCAAAGAATGCGAGGGCTTATATCAAATATATAGAAGAGAGGGTTGAGGTGCCAGTCGATATTATTTCAACAGGTCCAGATCGGCAAGAAACCATAGTTTTGCGCCATCCCTTTGAAACCTAGCTAAGTTATTGGCTCCAGAGGCACGCTGCGCCCCTAGCTCCACTGGCATCACCAAACGCTGGTCGAGAAAGCCGAGTCTGAATAACATCGGTGAAAACAAATTCCTTCAGGAAATCTGGCACGGCTCTGTAGAGTTCAGGGATATTGGATAACCCGCCGCCGAGAACAATTAGTTCTGGGTCAACTATATTTATGACAGTGGCCAAGCAGCGAGCGAGTTGCTGACAATAGCGTTGGATACACTCCTCTGCATTTGAATTTCCTTGTTCAGCACGTCGAGCTATTTCTATCGTTTCCAGGTGTTGTCCTTCTTGTTCGAAATAAGTCTGCTTTAAGCCGTAACTAGAAAGTACGGTCTCGATGCAGTTGCTCCGTCCACAATAGCAATCTCGGTCATTACCGATTAATGGCCGAACTGAAACCGGGATAGAATTGTGGCCCCATTCTCCGACGATATTGTTTGGACCGGTAAGTAATTTTTTATTGATTACAATGCTCCCGCCGGCTCCTGTTCCCAGTATGACGCCAAACACCGTGTAAGAGTTGGCTCCGACACCGAACCGGGATTCAGAAAGCGCAAAACAGTTTGCGTCATTTTCCATTCGAATTTCATAGCCAAGGAGTGACTCGATATCATGTTTGAACGGTTTACCATTCAGACAGATCGAGTTGCAATTCTTCATTAGCTCGCTAGGCTCTGAGAGAGCGCCGGGTGTACCAACTCCGACAGAGAGCCTAGAAGGTGAATTTGCTTGCAATTTATTTACAATGTCGCATATAGCGTCGAGAGTAGCCTCATACTGCTCAGAAGGAGTGTCCATTCGAATTTTTTCTGCGATCGATCCATCGTTCGATAGTATGATGCCTTCGATCTTAGTGCCGCCCAAATCTACTCCGATTCGCATTCCTCTTTCCTGTTTTGCGTTAATGCTGTTCTGTTACTCTGGCTTGTGTCAGCGCCACTTTGGAAGCACAGAAACTGAGCTTGCATAGTACTACAAACTCTCTAAAATCGTCGGTCCATCTGAATTTTATGAAGTAATAAAAATGGAATGCAATTAAGTGACTCGAGCTCGCTACCAACAAATTTCTCTTAAAGATACACCTTACTATCACTGTATTTCCCATTGTGTGCGACGAGCCTTTTTGTGTGGAGATGATCCCGTGTCTGGAAAGAATCTCGATCATCGTAAAAGATGGATTGTTACTCGTATCAGGCAGTTGGCGGCTCAGTTTTCGGTGGAGGTATGTGCGTACGCCATAATGAGCAATCATTATCATCTGGTTTTACATGTCGACAATGATCAAGCGAATGCATGGAGTGATGAAGAGGTCATTAAGCGCTGGACAGCTTTGTTTCCTCGAAACGGACTATTGATTAAGACATTACAAAAAAATCAAAAGGCAAGGGTGGCCAAGAAACAATTGCGGCAATACATCTCGTTGTGGCGTGAACGCCTAATGGATATTAGCTGGTTCATGCGCTGTCTTAATGAGACGGTCGCCAGGCAAGCTAATTTAGAAGATAATTGTAAGGGCCGTTTCTGGGAGGGTCGGTTCAAAAGCCAGGCATTGCTGGATGAAAAATCGTTGCTCACCTGCATGGCTTACGTCGATCTCAATCCGATTCGCACCGGAGTGACTGTTTCATTAGACAGTAGCGATTTTACATCAATACAGGAACGTCTGATTAGTCACGCAAAGAAAGTTAAGAACCGCAGTTATCGGCAACAACGATTACTTAATCGGCGGTCAGCCAGACACCTGATAGGCCGTCAAACTTCGGTAAAAAAATATGGCTCAGCATTACAGGGGTTTTCACGTTCGATCTTACCCCTCACACAGCAAAATTATTTGGAATTGCTGGAAACTACGAGCAAGGTGTTGGGGTTAACTCCAAAAAAACGGGCAAGAGCAATTCATCTGCTCGAAAATAAGCAGAGTGCCCTAAAGAACATCGGAATTTCATCGGAAGCTTGGCTAGATAGTGTAACTACGTTTAACAAACACTATTCTATTGCCGCGGGCACCGAAGATTCCTTAGTACTTTTTCATAATAGCCGAATAGAAGCCGGAGCCAGCTTTAAACATCCTCACAAATGGATTAGGGGAGTGCATGCTGCAAGGCTGTTGTACGGATCCTAACAAAGATTCCCCGGTCTGCACCTTTTAACGGGCCTCGGTGGGGCAACGATTGCTATACTAAGAAGTTGAACCTCTAAAATATACCGTTGCTTATCTGTCCGGTATAAAAATCCCTTAAATAGCTATTTGCTGCACAAAAATTTTGCAGTAAGTAGTTTATTATTAGTTGAAATATATTAAAGGACACCCAATTAATTTTACTACACTGTCTTTTCATTAAGTGCAGAGTAGTTTGCTTAGTTAGAGCTAAGTATCAGATTTATCGTTAGATATTTGTTTTGGAACTGGTATAGAAAGTTGGAGGGGGCTGGTACAACATTTTTCGGTTCTATCACAAGAACCAAAATAATCAGCGGATATCACTAGATATTGATTGACTTTGATCTATTAACACTATATGTTGCGCTGCATAACACTAGCTAACTTATTGAATTTTCAGGGCTAGATTTACTATCCAACAAAAATTCAACAGAGAAATTACACGAAAAGCATCAGCTTTAGATCAACAAAAATTAACTAAATGGTTCTATATTAAAAGCGACAGAACAATACAACACCATAAAAATTTGACCATAAAATGATAACTGGTATTTTATTTGGCAGAAGGTGGGGTTATAAAGAATGAATAAACTCGCTCGAGTAGTAGTCGAAGAACCTAATAGTGATTCCGTGCAAGACCGAGATGCTGGAAACGTTGAGCAATACCTGAAGAAGAAAATAGAAGCTGAAATCAGGATGAAGCTTGATCAATTCGCCAGAGAAATACTACACGCTAGGAAGAAACGAGAAGAGCGCTGGCCTATTGACTCGTTACGAGACATTCACTGAATAGCATATTTTATTTACGGACTCCAAACGCTTTTCCAGAAAATCGCATAAATCGCAACCTCGTCTTGTTTTTGAAAGATAATTCCGGCCAGTAATCGCCCTTTTGAGTTACAAAGTCTTGATCGTTTTCACTTTGATGGTTTGCCACCTTGCTCTGAGGAGTCTTCGATGATTAAGTTTGAGTACCGGTTTGGGGTCTTACTTTTTTGCTTACAATTAATCAGTTGTGCGACCAATAGTGTTTATTCACCATTGCTTAGAGCTGAGCCTGAAATAGGATCTGAGCTTGCCCGCGCCCCGCGCACCCTCAGGCTGTATTTCGATGAGTTGCCTGATGTATCTCAAAGCAGTCTCAGGCTAGTTGGCCCTAATGGCGAACATCAGCTGCGTGGTCTACATACTATGTCTGAAAATGATCTTATGATTGAAATTATAGATCCAGTGACCCGGGGTGAGTATCGCGTAGAATGGGTTACAGCAGTTGGAGCTGACCCTGGAGTTTACTCTGGTACGTTCAACTTTTCAGTGCCAGCCGAGGGAAATTAATAGCTGTATTTCCTGCCAGGTTAAAGGCCTCTGTCTTCTTAATTTATGCTCCGGTTGTAAGCACCATTTCGAGAGGGCGTGTGTTTGGTTTTACGTCGGTCCAAAGAATGGTCCTGTACAATGTATAGCGTAAAGAATTGATTCAGATAAGCTATTGGTGCCCAGGAGAGGACTTGAACCTCCACGACCGTAAGGCCACTAGCACCTGAAGCTAGCGTGTCTACCAATTCCACCACCTGGGCTCGGGAGCGCCACTGTATCGGGGCAGTTACTCAGTGTCAATATCAACCAATGTGTCACAGACATTGATATAGTACCGGTGTATACTTTGCATATTCCTAATGCCCTCCCCCAAATCTAAACTCCAAAAATCGAGCGGTTCTTTCTCTCAGAGTGAATCGAAGATCTCTGCCCTTAAAATTCCAAGCCGTGATGCGATTATTCAGCATCTCGAGAAAGTGGGTAAGCCTGTTGCTCATAAAAAGCTTTGCAAGCAAATGGGACTCAAGGAAGAGAAGCAGATGAAGGGGCTGCATAATCGCATGGTTGCCATGAGCCGGGATGGCCAGGTAATAAGCAATCGTCGCGGGGTCTATGGACTGGCGACACACATGGACCTGATTAAAGGTCGGGTCAGGGGAACCAAAGATGGAGTTGGTTACTTTATTCCTGAGGACAGTTCCGACGACCTTTTTCTTGGCCTACGTGAGATGGAAAAGCTTTTTGACGGAGATCAGGTGCTAGCGCGATTTACTGGATTCGACAACCGTGGCCGACGGGAGGGCACGATTGTTGAAATTCTATGTAGGAAATATTCTTATGTTATTGGTCGCTTCTATCAGGAGCAGGGTTTCAGCTTGGTTATTCCTGATAACAGGCGAATCAACCATGAGATACTGATACCAAATGATCAAGCAGGGGGCGCAAAGGATGGACAGTATGTAGTTGCAGAACTCGTTAAGTATCCTGCAAAAAGACGTAAGGCGATCGCAAAGATCACCGAGATACTAGGCGACATAACAACACCAGGCGTTGAGATTGATATCGCGATTCGCAGCCACGATATTCCTCACAAGTGGCCGACGGCTGTTAGGAAAGAAATAGCTCGGTTCCCAAAAAATGTTACTGAGCAAGAGCAAGAAGGGCGCTTCGATTTACGTGATGTTCCGTTTGTAACGATCGATGGGGAAGACGCTAAGGATTTCGATGATGCAGTATTTGCCCATAGACACCAGCGTGGTAATTGGACTCTATATGTGGCAATAGCGGACGTTTCCCATTATGTAGCAGTGGGGAGCCTATTGGATGAAGAGGCAATCAATAGGGGTAATTCAGTGTATTTCCCAGGGCACGTTATCCCGATGTTACCGGAGAAACTTTCGAACGGGTTATGTTCGTTAAGGCCAAAAGTAGATCGATTGGCTATAGTCTGCGAAATGCAGGTCTCTGCTAAAGGAGAGATGACAGGTTACACTTTTTATGAAGCCGTAATACATTCCCATGCTAGGCTGACCTATACGGAAGTTGCTGAAATTGTCCAGAAACCCGGGACAGGGACAGCGAAAAAAATGCAGGAACGGCTCAGAAGGCGACATAATTTAGTGGTTGATCATGTCGATAATTTATATCTCCTCTCTAAGGCGTTGCGAACTTATCGAGATCAACTTGGCGCCTTAGAGTTTGGTACTACGGAGACTCGTATCATCTTTGGTGAAGACAAAAAAATTCGCGAAATTGTGCCTGTAGAAAGAAATGATGCCCATCGCCTGATCGAAGAATGTATGTTAAGTGCGAATGTGGCTGCGGCACGGGTGCTCGAAGAATATAAGGTGCCTTCTCTGTATCGTATCCATGAAGGGCCAAATATCGATAAGCTTGGAAACCTTCGCGAGTACCTGGATGAGCAGGGGCTTTATCTGGCTGGTGGTGATAAGCCATCTCCAAGTGATTATCAACGGGTCCTTCAGGCAATTATCCACCGACCCGATCGTCATATGTTGCAAACCATGTTAATTCGCTCAATGATGCAGGCAATGTATAAGCCAGAAAATGAGGGCCACTTCGGTTTAGGATTTCCAGCCTACACACATTTCACCTCACCGATTCGTCGTTATCCTGATTTATTAGTGCACCGAGCAATACGAAGCTTGATACGAAGTCACAAGGGAGCTCATGTACAAAAGCACAAAGCAGCTGTGCGATTCTCGAAAGATAAGATCTATCCCTATAACAAAAAAGATATGGTTAAGTTTGGCGAAAGTTGTTCAGCAGCGGAGCGTCGTGCGGACGCAGCCAGTTACAGTGTAATTGACTGGTTGAAATGCGAGTACATGCAAGAACATGTGGGAGACGAGTATGGCGGCACTATCGCGACCGTAACCAGCTTTGGGTTATTCGTTGAACTGGAAGATATCTATATAGAAGGTTTGGTTCACATTACGGAACTGAGCAATGACTATTATCACTTCGACCCGGTTCGACATTGTCTAGAGGGAGAGCGCAAGCATAAGGTTTACCGCCTAGGTGATACCGTGCAGGTGAAAGTAATACGTGTTGAACTAGACGAGAAAAGAATTGATTTACGGATTGTGGGAAACAGTGCAGCTGTTAAGAGCAATAAAAATAATGGAAGTAGGGTAAATAAACGGGCCAAAAAACCTAGAACCGCTGTTAAAAAGAAGAAGTCGAATTCGTCAAAAATTGGTAAGCCGGAAATGGCTTTGGCCAC
>Ga0209034_10001200_pt1 | contig 12780 bp, 11 predicted proteins | sample MarorgKNORR_S2LV_2_FD_188219 | JGI IMG/M metagenome (GOLD analysis project Ga0209034, IMG submission 188219) | Marine microbial communities from the Southern Atlantic Ocean, analyzing organic carbon cycling - 250m_A/KNORR_S2/LV (SPAdes) (version 2) | ecosystem: Environmental > Aquatic > Marine...
TAACCAGAAACTCCGTAACATCTTGGGTCATATGGCTGAAGCGGGCGGCTTTTTCTCGGTACTCCGGGTCATCCTTCAAGAGCTCAGCATACTCTTTCATGCTGGAACCACATCCGGCAGACGAGGTAATAATCTGCTCTACCCCGGCGGCCATCAGCGAATCGATGTTTGATCTGGCCATATCACGGCTATTGTCGAGGTCGCCGGCGTGGGTGTTCAATGCTCCACAGCAGCCCTGGCCATTCGGCACCACAACGTCGCAGCCATTGCGAGTCAGGACCCGTACGGTGGCTTCCATGGTGGGGCCTTGCATCAAGGGCATGACGCAACCCGAGAGCAATGCTACTGTCATCTTCTTTTCGCACTGGGAGAGGTGAGTGTCGTCGGAGGGACCGAAGAATCTCCGGCTCAAAGGCGGTAACTGGGCTTCCAATCTGGCGATGCCACCAGGGACCAGGTACAGCAGATGGGACAGTCTCAGCAGCTTCTGGATGCCGAGCTGTTGGTACGCACGGATGAAGTACGCCCCTATCTTGAGTTTTTTGGGGCTGGGCAGGGCGGAGTTTAACAGGAAGCGCCCGAGTCTTCGCAGTTCGGGGCCCTGCAGTCCGGCGGAGCGGACCTGGGAGCGGGTGCGTTCCATGATTCGGCCGTAGGGCACACCCGAGGGGCAAACAGCTTCGCAGGCCCGGCATTGGAGGCACATCTCCCAGTGGGAGACTATACGCGGTGTGATGGCCACCCGCCCTTCGTTCACCGCTTTCATCAGCGACAAGCGGCCTCTGGGCGACTCCATCTCCAATCCCGTTTCCACGTAAGTGGGGCAGGAACTCAGGCATAGACCGCAGTGGACGCAGCGGTAAAGATCGGACTCAACTGGGATGTCAGGGCCTGTGAAACCGCCGTTGTTCTCGGTCGCTGGCTGGGCCATTTAGATACCTCCCAAGAACCGACCGGGGTTCAGGATATCGTCAGGGTCGAAGCGTTTCTTTAAAGCCTGCATAACTTTTAAGCTGTCAGGTGAGTCACCCCAGACGTCGATCTGTCGTTTCACACCAAGAGGGCAATGCTCCACCACGGCCGAGCCTTGGTACTGGTAGGCTATCCTCCTGACCTTTTGTATTGCGTCCAAAACAGCTTGATCCTCTCCAGAGGCGCGGGTAGAGCCATCTTCGGACTCGGGCCAAAACAGCCTGATCGAGCCAAATCCCGGATCGGTCAACTGGTCCGGACCTTGACCACGGACAGTGATATCGGCGCACTCGGCGGAGACCGGTGCTGCCGACTTTGATCGGACCGAGACCTTTATTACCAAGTTGGAGTCAAGGTTGATATCCATGGGGACATCGGTGATCCAGCGTAGTATCCCTCTGGCTCCGTCGCCTTCGATGCGCTGTACCGCATTTGCCCCTTCCGATATAAGGAGTGCGGTGGCTTCGTCCATCCGCCGTTTGGTGGCTTTAGCCCGGCCGGAGAAGTAAGAAAGACACAAGGCAGTTTCTTCGTCGCCGAACCCGAGATCTTGGGAAGCAGCTTGGGCAGAATCTTGTAACCAGCGGGCAACCCCAGAAGAGGCACAGTGCAACCCCAGCGGAGCGGCAGAGGTGTATAGGAGTTTTCGTCCGGCGGCTATAGACGCCGACACCGTCGGAAACGATGCCATCAACGCTCCAGCCTGAGGGTCGCGCGGCAAAAGTTTGAATGAGGCTTCTAGAATCACCCCAAGGGTCCCGAAAGAACCGGTATATAACTTGTTTAAGTCATATCCGGTCACATTCTTGACTACCTTACCGCCGGCTTTGGTGGATATGCCCTGGGTGGTCATGACGCTGATCCCGATGAGCCACTCCCGGGGCAAGCCATAGGTGTGGGACAAGGGACCACCCGCTCCGACGGATAGGATCCCGCCCACGGTGGACCTCTCGGCCTGGGCTGATTCCAGAGGGACGAATTCCCCGCCGCGAGCCAGGTGTTGTTGCATCGAGGACAAGGTCAGACCAGCTTCCACTGTGGCGGTCATGTCAGCAGGTTGATAGTCCACCAGTTCGTTAAATGCCCTCATGTCCAACACCACATCGGCCGTGCGTGGGACATTTCCCAGGTTGGAGCGGGTACCACCGCCTCTAGTCAAGACGCTGACCTGTTCGGACGAAGCCCACCGCAGAACCTCAGAGAGTTGAAGCCGATCTACTGGACGTACTACGACCTTCGGAGTCAGCCCATCAATCTCATACCTGTTGCCGGTTGAGACGGCACTACTCCCCAAAAGCCGCGAAAGCTGGTCAACTAAGGAAGACTCCAAATTAAACTCCAAGTCTGATTAAAGACGCCGTCGCCAAACCATGGCCCACAGCCCGCTGACACAGTCGATCGGTTAAGCGGTTAAATGGTCATCCCAGGGGCTGCTGGGTGGGCGTGGGGTATTGGCTTAGTCCCATCGGGGAATATCTTGCCTGGGTTCATGCTGTTGGCAGGGGCGAATGCCTCGCGCACCAACAGCATGGCAGACATGTCATCCTCCGAATAAACCAGCGGCATCTGTTCCTTCTTCTCCAGGCCTACGCCGTGTTCGCCCGTAAGAGTGCCACCAGCATCTACGCACAGCTGGAGTACCTCCGTCCCTGCTTCCATGATTGTCTCAAGCGCACCTGTCCGGCGTTCGTCAAATAGCAGACAAGGGTGGAGGTTGCCATCTCCAGCATGGAAGACGTTGGCTATTGGAATGTCGTACTTCTTGCTGACCTCGGCCACCCCACCCAATACCCTGGCTAACTGGGTCCTGGGCACCACGCCGTCAACCAAGAAGTAATTTGGGGCGATGCTGCCCAATGCGCCGAGAGCTCCGTTTCGACCGACCCATAGCTGCTCCCGTTCTTTGGCTTCTTCTGCCGTGCGAACTTGGGTTGCGCCGGTATCCCAGAGGGCGGCTTCGACCTCTTCGCCGATCTCGTCCACCTCGTCGTGTAGACCTTCCAGTTCGATGAGTAGCACGGCCCCGGCGTCGTCGGGATAGCCAGCGTCGCCGACCTTCTGTACCGCCTGGATCGTGAGAGCGTCGATCATCTCTAGAGCCGCGGGAACGATGCCGTGCTCAATGATCGCAGACACGGCTGTGCAGGCAGATTCCACGTCCGGGAAGATGCCCAGGAACGTGCGCACGGCTTCGGGGACTGGTAGCAGCCGGACAGCGATTTTTGTTGTGATTCCGAAAGTGCCTTCGGAGCCGGTGAATACACCTCGGAGATCGTAGCCAACCGTCTCTCTGGCAAGACTGCCGAGGTTGATGATGGTTCCGTCTTCGAGCACAACCTCCATGCCCAGTACATGGTTGGTGGTAGTGCCGTAGGCCAGGCAGTGGGGGCCGCCTGAATTCTCAGCTATGTTGCCTCCTAGGCTGCATGCTTTCTGGCTGGACGGGTCGGGGGCGTAGCGCAGACCGTCTTTCCTGACCCGGGTGTCCAGGTGTAGGTTGATAACTCCTGGCTCTACCACTGCCATGCGGTTGCCCGTGTCCACTTCTAGGATGTGATTCATGCGTGGAAAAGCGATCTGGATGCCGCCCGGAGGGGAGATGGCGCCGCCGCTCAGCCCGGTCCCGGTGCCGCGGCCAACGACTGGGACTCCAGCACTGCGGGCCAGTCTTACCACTCGGCTAACCTCATCGGTGCTGCTGGGGAAGACTACGGCTTCCGGCAGGCCTCGGTCTACAGAGCCGTCATATTCGAATACCAGAAGGTCATCGGAGTGGTACACCACGTTTTTCTCGCCGACGACACCCTGAAGACTTTTCAATAACTGTTTTAAATCCATGCCTGGAACCCATCAATCAACCATCGTCGTTTAAATCTCTGGGATGATAGATCAAAATTGTGTCTATTGCCAGGCTGGCCACGAATCGTTTGAAGGCCCTCATGTTTATGGTTATACTGTTGCGGGATTCTCGCCTGGTTGGTTTTCGTCTGGCGATAGTCATTCAGAGCATTCGGTTTTAGACAGTTGGGAGGCACCAAGTGGAGTTCGATATCGCCGTATTGGGTGGCGACGGAATAGGCCCTGAGGTTACTGACCAGGGTGTGCGCGCTTTGGAGGCCGTAGGCCGGGCGTTCGGGCATAATTTCAATCTTAACTACGGCGACATCGGCGGAATATCCATAGACAAGTATGGGATCCCTCTGACTGACGAAACCAGAGGCCTTTTGGATTCCAACGACGCGGTGCTTTTTGGAGCGGTGGGCGGACCGAAGTGGGACAACCCCGACGCCAAAGTCAGGCCTGAGATGGGACTGTTGGACATGCGGGCTCACATGGGCGTATTTGCTAACATCAGGCCGGTGAAGGTCTATCCGCAGCTGGCCGAGTCCAGCGTACTGAAACCGCACATCATCGAAGGTGTAGACCTTGTGGTTGTCCGCGAGTTGACTGGTGGCCTTTACTACGCAGAACCCAGAGGACGTCGTGAGACACCTAACGGCATAGTGGGTGAGGATACTATGCGGTACACGGAAGGTGAAATCGAGCGCGTGGTGCGTGTGGGCTTTGAATTGGCACGAGGACGGCGCAAGAAGTTGACTTCGGTGGACAAAGCCAATGTACTAGAGTGTTCCCGGTTGTGGCGGACAGTGGCCACCAGATTGGGAGAAGAGTACCCCGACGTCGAACTCGAGCACGTTCTGGTGGACGCCTGCGCGATGCAACTCATACAAGGACCGGCCACCTACGATGTGATTGTGGCGGAGAATACCTTTGGCGACATCCTCAGTGACGAGGCATCGGTGCTGGCGGCATCCATGGGGTTGTTGCCATCAGCTAGTTTAGCCGGTGTGCCGGTCGCCGGGCAGCGCTCTGGCGGTCTCTACGAGCCGATCCATGGCACGGCGCCAGACATCGCAGGCAAAGGAATCGCCAACCCAACCGGCTCGATATTGAGCGTGGCGTTGATGGTGCGTTACTCCCTTGGTCTAACAGAAGAAGGTGCTGCGATTGAGCGGGCTGTGGAAGAGGTATTGGAACAGAATATCCGCACCGCAGATATCGTGACAGATGGCATGCAACAGGTCTCAACCGTGGAAATGAGCGACCGTGTGGTGGCCGCCATTGAACGGGGCGGTTAGGCCGGTATGGGTGGAGACCTTGCTGTCGCCTTAATTGTCTTCGCTGGGAGTGCCTGTGTAGTGGTCTTTTGCGGTGCCAAACTGGCCGTTTACGGTGATGTGCTTGCCACGCTTACCGGGTGGGGCCGCCTCTTCGTTGGCAGCCTGCTGATGGCCTTCGCGACATCCCTTCCCGAACTGTCCGCCAACGTTTCAGCGGTACGGTTGGATCCGCCCAACCCTGAACTCGCTCTGGGCGATATCCTGGGATCCAACATGCTGAACATCTTCATCTTGGCGGCCGTGGCGCTAGGATTCGGCGCGAAACGGTTCCTGGTGAGTGTGGCGCCAGAACAAGGCTATTTGATCGTGGCGGCATCAGTGCTGACGGGCCTGGCGCTTCTGCTGGCTGGTCTAGGCATAAGCGTCTCTCTGTGGGAGGTCGGTCTATCTTCGGTGGTTCTAATCGTTGTGTTCATCATCGGCATGTGGGTGGTGTACAAGACACGGCCACAGGATGGTAACGAATACGATTCCGAGCCCCTCATGGGTCTGGGCCGAGCGTGGGCATTGTTTGGGTTGGTTGCAGCTGGGGTACTGGTCTCTGGATTTTTCCTGGCATGGAGCGCGGACCAGATAGCTGAGATCACGGGGATAGCCTCCAGCACCCTTGGTATCCTTTTGATGGCGCTTGTCACATCCATGCCGGAAATATCTTCCACCATCGCCGCTGCGCGCATAGGGGCAGCGGACCTTGGGGTTGCGGGTCTTTACGGAAGCTGCGCCTTCAACATATCGATCCTGTTCTTTTCCGACATCTTCTTCCGCGACGGCATAGTGGTAAATCACATGCAGTCGGGACACTTCGTAGCCGGCGGGGTGGCCGTGGGTATGATGTTGCTTGGGCTCGCGCTAGTCTTGGCCCACAGGCGCCTCAGGCAAGTGGTGGCGGCGGTGGTACTGGGATTGATGGCCGGTGTGTACGTCGCAGGTGCGGTAATCGTGGCCATTATAGGGGCGTCCGAGCACCAACCAGGATCCGGCGAACGGTCTGAATTGTCCGGCTCCTCGACACATATGGAGTAGTTTTTCCGCCTAGGCGATTTCCAGGGGTTCTTCGATTACAACTCCGTCGGCTATCTGGAATATACGCACCACTGGGTTATCCATGTCCATCAGAGAGACTAGTACGTACCGGACGTCAGGCCAGAGCCCGGCGGTCCCACCGGCTATACGGACATCGGTGTCGGACGGATAAGCCTCACTGCCCGTGTGGGAGTGGTATATGGCCAGTAATTCCCAGTCATTATCACCAGCCTCGGAGTCAACTCTGCCTAATTCCCCTGGGTCCATGGAGAACCGGTAGGGACTGGCTTCTACGTTGGACATGCGGTAGGCCTTCATAACTTGGTCGTTCGGGCCTGCCAGGATGCCGCAGCACTCATTCGGCAGGTCGGCCTTGGCGTGAGCCACCAATTCATCGACGAATTCCTGTTTGATCTTGACCAACGAGTCTTCTCCTGGGAATAGATTGTGAACCTAAATCTGGCTGGCCTGGGCGACGAAAGATACGGTGCCGCAACCTTGTGTGAATATATCAGAGGAACCCTGAGGAAAACAGCGGCATCGAAGTCCGTATGCCGGAATATGGAAAGACCGGCCAACAAGGATTCACACAGTTTATTTCTGGAGCAGGTGCCCAGGCGATGTTTTTTAGAAAGGCTGCTCAAAATGCCACGGGAACCTGACCCTTGAAAAATATGTTTCTGGGGTTTTCTTGAAGGGTCTACTGAGCGGGAAATCCAGTGAAGTGAACGAGTCCGGTGGCCAACGGTCGGTGCTTAATGTGGCAGCCTTTGACGAAATTGCCATTCAGGTATCGACCTAAGTTCAGGCAAAGACAGTGGTTGTAGTCTAACCGTTGGCCCATTGAGCGTAATCGTATACTGCTGCTTCCTGGTCTTTAGTCTGAACGGACCTCGGACGGAGCTCCCGGACTCGGCTGATGGCTTCGTCGGGTTCCTGACCCCGGTGCACCAGGTAACAGGCCAATACCGTGCCGGTCCGGCCAACGCCCGCGTAACAACTGACCGCTACAGGTCTCTGGTCGGCGACCTGTCGGTCGATGAATTCGACCATACGGTGAATTTGGTCCAGGCTGGGCGCGGTAAAATCCGTCACCGGCTCGAACATATCCACCAAATCAAGGCTGTCTGCTGTGTTGGCAGAGATGGTCTGTTCTTCCATCCGGATCACAGCACGGACGCCGCTGTGGTAAAGGAAAGAGAGGTCGTCAAAGCTGGATGGCCCCATCGAACCTGCCAGCTCATTTTCCAGGACCCAACCAAAATTCATCGGCATCAGTCTAGGTTCCCTCTAGCCAGGTCTTGATTCGATGGCGGACTTCCTGCTCCATCAAGGTTGCAACCGACACGAGTTTGTTTTTGGAACTGTGTCCCCGGACTATCGTCAGTCGAGACTTGCTGATGCCCAACACGTCTGATAGTAGTGCGATGACTCCATCGTTTGCCTGGCCGTTTGTGGGTTAAGCCGTGATCCGAAGCCGTATGACGCCTTCCTCGAATCCGTCCACCTGGTTACGGGAGGCCCGTGGTTGGACCCGCACCTTCAGGGTGCAATTTTCACTTGATACGGAGGCCATTATCTAGGCGCCTTGCAGGCGTATCCGAGAAGCCGTCTGGTATATTAAACCAAAAGTTACATGTGCTACGAAACATCTTGCAGGAGGCGTTCGGTGGAGTATACCAACATCAAACTGAGGAAAGAAAACCGGGTGGTGACCATCTGGTTGAACCGTCCGGATGCTTTAAATGCACTAAGCCCTGCATTGCTCACAGAACTCTCATTTGCGTTGGCCGAGGCGGGCGAAGATGAGTCTCTCAAGGCTCTCGTGATCAGAGGCGAAGGTCGTGCCTTCTGCGCCGGCGCCGACCTGACATACTTCCAGACGACCTTCGCCGAACCGGCCTTGTTGCCTGGTTATATTGCCCAGGTCAACAACACCTTCCACCAGATAGAAGGACTGCCCTTTCCGGCCATCGCTGTGGTGCATGGTTTTGCTCTGGCAGGCGGTTTGGAGTTGATGATGGCCTGCGATATGGCCTTGGTTGCAGATGATGCTCGCCTTGGAGACCAGCATGTTAACTTCGGCTTGATGCCAGGTGGCGGCTCCACCCAACGCCTGCCCCGGCGCGTCGGCCTACAGCGCGCTATGGAGCTGCTGACCACCGGAAAATGGATCTCCGGAGCAGAGGCCGTGGATTGGGGGTTAGCTCTGAGAGCTGCCCCGTCAGGGAGTCTGGACGACGAGCTGGAGTCAATCATTGGACCGCTCCGCACCAAGAGCCGCGGTGGCCTGGCTATGATCAAAGCCGTGACTCTGCGCGGTATGGGTCTGCCCATTGATGACGGAGTGGCGTTGGAGAGCTTGGCCTTCACCCAATATATGACTACGTCGCCCGACCCGGTGGAGGGCATCAGGGCTTTCATAGAGAAACGCCAGCCTGAATTCTAGTTCGTAATCTTCGTTCGCTCTTGGGGCAAGAATGAGTCGGGCTGGTTCGACACCCGTGCAGGCCGATGCTATGATTTAGTGCCGTTACGAGCTTTGTATGCGCTCCCCCAAGGCTATTTTTACGAATACGATAATGGCCTGTCGGCGCCCTAATCTGCCGCCAGTCATTGGATACCCAGCATGAAGATTATAGACATCCTTGCTAAGACAAGACCCGTCTCATTCGAGTTTTTCCCTCCTCGCAGCGCTGATGGTATAGCTGCTGTCCTCGAGACTCTGGATGAACTTAAACCGTACTGTCCGGACTTTGTGTCAGTGACATACGGAGCTGGCGGTTCGACGCGGGCGTTCACTGAAGAGATTACCATTCAAGCTAAGCGGACTGCGAATGTGGAGGTAATGGCCCATCTCACCTGCGTGGGCCAGACGGTTGAAGAGATAAACAGTGTTCTGGATCGCTTGGAATCTGAAGGCGTTGAGAACATCATCGCCCTGCGTGGCGACCCGCCACGGGGTGAGACGGAGTTCGTTCCTACGGAGGGCGGCTTCCAACACGCGACCGACCTGCTCAAACATGTAACTTCCAACTTTCATTTTGGTGTGGCTGCGGCCTGTTATCCGGAGGGACACACCGAGTCGGTTGACCTAAAAAGCGACCTAGATTATGTGAAGATGAAGGTGGACAACGGGGCTGATTTCCTGGTGACACAGTTGTTTTATGACAACCGTCACTACTTTGACTTTGTAGAGCGAGCTCATTCTGCTGGCATATCCGTACCAATCATTCCTGGCGTTCTGCCGGTGTTGAACTCAGCCCAGGTCCGCCGTTTCACTGGCCTAAGTGGATCAGAGATCCCTCCGGACTTGGACAAGCTATTGGACAAGTATGCCGACAGCGACAACAGCGCCCGTGACATGGGAGTGGAGTATGCCACCGCCCAAGTACGGGAACTCTGGGATGCCGGCGTGCCCGGGGTCCATTTCTACGTGCTTAACCGTAGTTACTCGGTGTCCCGAATCCTGGATAACCTGGTTATTCCCGGACACCTACGGGAAGACTGATCCAGCTACCGGATTCATTGGGCGGACGATGCTGACAACAGGCGTCGACATCATTGAGATTCCCCGTATCAAACAGGTGTTGGATCGTTACGGCCAACGGTTCCTGAACCGTGTTTTCACGCCAAGCGAGATTGACTATTGCAATGGGCGTCCGCCCAATCTGGCCGGCAGGTTCGCTGTCAAAGAGGCCACGATGAAGGCGCTGGGCACTGGCGTTCGTGGCGTTAGCTGGAAGGACATCGAGGTTGTTCGAGCCGACAGCGGGGCGCCCAGCGTGAAACTCTATGGCCGTGCTAAAAAGCGGGCCGAGCAGCTGCGGGTTTGTGAGATATCTGTGAGCATCTCCCATTCACGAGAATATGCCGTAGCTTTTGTGGTGGCCCAGCTGAATGACCAACCGGAGCTGACGGCATGAAGATCGTAACCGCGGCCCAGATGGTGGCTATCGAACACGCATCGGAAAGGGCCGGTGTGAGCACTGATGTTCTCATGGAGAACGCTGGTCTAGCCGTGGCTCAATGTGCGCGGGAAATGGTTGGTGCTGCTGGCGTGCGGATAACTGTCTTGGTTGGCCCAGGCAACAACGGGGCAGACGGTTTGGTGGCTGCTAGGCACCTGCGGCGCTGGGGGGCTGATGTGGTCTGTTTCCTGGTCACTGGACGCCCTGAGTCTGACCCCAAGCTGGATTTGGCGATTGAGTACGGGGTTCAAGTTATAGACGGCGCGACCACCGGGATCGTAGAACGATTCCTCGGCCGGTCTGAGCTGGTTATCGACGCCATTTTGGGCACCGGACAGTCCCGCCCATTGGAGGGCCGTGTTTTGGAGGCCATGTGCTGCTTGGCCAATGCCAGGAACGCGTCGAAATCTCCGAGATTGCTGGCATTGGATCTGCCTACCGGCTTGAACGCAGACACCGGTGATGTCGATTTAAGCGCCGTCTCCTGTGATACTACATTCGCCCTTGGTTACCCCAAGGCGGGGTTGCTCAACTTTCCTGGCGCGGAGCATGCCGGTGAGCTGAAGGTATTAGATATCGGCGTCCCGAAGGGCCTGAAAGAAGAGAAGGCTGTCCAACTTGAATCGTTGGATGCCAGTTGGGTCGCACGTCACATACCCAAGCGGCCACTGGACTCGCACAAGGGGACATTTGGACACGCTCTTGTGATCGCCGGGTCTAGAAACTACGTTGGCGCCGCTTATCTGGCGTCGCAGGCGTCTGTCAGGGCTGGAGCTGGACTTACCACACTGGCTTCACCCGAGAGTGTCTACCCGATCTCCGCGGCTAAATCTACCGAGCCCATCCACCTGCCCTTGCTGGAGGACGAGGACGGCAGAGTGGGAAGCCATGCGGCCCAGACTCTCCGCGAAGGATCAAGGCGGTATACCAACGTTTTAGTGGGCTGTGGGCTTGGCCTGTCAGAGGGTACCGTCCAGTTCGTAGAAGACCTGCTGTTCAGCCAAGATGGCTCGGGGGTCTCCGAATTGCCGACCCTCGTCGATGCCGATGGTCTGAACAATATGGCCTCGATAGAGAATTGGCCTCAACGGACTCGTGGACCCTTAGTGTTGACCCCTCATCCCGGCGAGATGGGGACGCTCACAGGACTTCCCACCGCTGAGATTCAGAAAGACCGAGTGGCCGTTGTCCGGGAATACGCCGCGCGTTGGAATGTTACCTTAGTGCTTAAGGGCGCCAATACGGTTATCGGTCAACCCGATGGGATGGTCCGGGTTGCCTCGTTCGCAAATCCTGGTCTGGCTACGGCCGGCACCGGTGATGTTCTTAGCGGGGTGATTGCCGGGTTGATGGCTCAGGGCCTGGAGCCGGCCGTAGCGGCAAGCTGTGGGGTCTACCTGCACGGAGATGCAGGTCGGGAGATAACGACGGCGCTGGGGAATATTGGCATGGCGGCGTCGGACCTGCTGCCTCAGATACCGATGGCATTGCAGCGGCTAACCAGATTCTGATCGTCGTTGTTGTTACCCCCGATACCCCCTATGTTATACTTGGAAACGTGCCTGAGCAGGACTGATCAGCTCCTTCGGGCCGCCCAACCCAGAGCATGAAACGACCGTAGTAACTCAGGATAAGACCCGTAGATAATGTCGTTTGAATTTTTTCTCGAAAACATTTCAGACCCGACAGGTCATATCGCGGCCGTGGACTTCTATGAAGTTTCAGATCTCTCCCCTGAAGAGCTAGGGCAGTTCACATCAGCTTGGTATCCGCTCCCCATCGAACGGCAGCGGGCCATCGCGTCTAGCATGGTCGAATTCGCTGAAGACAACCCGGAACTTGATTTTACCGCCATCTTCAAGATGTGCCTCAAGAGCGACGATGAACCCCTATTGGAGATTGCTATGGACGGTCTTTGGGAGCATGAAGACCGGTCAGTGATTCCTGGCTTGTTGGAAGTACTGAGGTCGGAGAAAAGTTCGCAAGTTCGATCCTCGGCTGGCACCGCTTTGGGGCGGTTCTCAATGTTGGCCCAAGAGGGCAAGCTCTTGGCCAGGGACAGCGAGGCCATTCAAGACAACCTTATGCAGGTTTTAGAAGACGAGGAAGAACCCATAGATGTGCGGAGGCGCTGCATGGAAGCGATTGCTCCCTTTAACACTATGGAGATCAACCAACACATCACCTTTGCATACGAAAGCCTGGATCCGGATTTTCGTACTAGCTCTATCTTTGCAATGGGCCGCACAGGAGAGATCGGCTGGTTGCCTATTTTACTCCAAGAGCTTCAGAACGAAGACCCGACCATTCGATACGAGACAGCCCATGCCTGTGGCGAGTTAGGTGAAGAAGACGCAGTTCCCCACCTGATCCTCTTGCTGGAAGACGACGATTCCGAGGTTCAGTTGGCTGGTGTCAGCGCCCTGGGCAAGATTGGCGGTCCGTTGGCCAAGAAGGTGCTTACATCCTTAGCCAACGACGGCGACGCCAACCTGGAAGAGGCTGCGCGGATGGAACTTCAAGATCTGGAATTCGACGAAGACCCCCAGGGTTTTCTCGGCGATTTCTAGTCTGACTTAGATCCATTGGCCAAACTCTCCACTGCCCAAGACCAGTTTCTTAGATCGGCACGT
>Ga0209034_10001203_pt1 | contig 12770 bp, 10 predicted proteins | sample MarorgKNORR_S2LV_2_FD_188219 | JGI IMG/M metagenome (GOLD analysis project Ga0209034, IMG submission 188219) | Marine microbial communities from the Southern Atlantic Ocean, analyzing organic carbon cycling - 250m_A/KNORR_S2/LV (SPAdes) (version 2) | ecosystem: Environmental > Aquatic > Marine...
CGGAAATTACTGCAGATACACGAACCGCCTACTTTCCCGCTGTCGTCAGTGAATAAACACTTTCCTGACGTTTGACACCCTTGCCCCCCGTAAGGACCACACTTTCCGTTACTCCAACCAGTCTGATGGTGTTCCAGAATGTAATTGCAATAAAGGGTCTCCAGTTCCACTGCGCCTTCTGAATTATCCCTATCAATCAAAGCGACGTATATCGGGCTTGCCATCTCCCAATTAGTTCCGGGTCGATCAAAGTAGAGCTCCTTCGATAAGCAAACCTGCTCTTCAATAAGTTTCACTTCATTGGCAGGGACGGTTTTCGCTATAAAGAGCTTGATCTCCATAGAGCCCATATCGCACTCGGTCAAATCCGCTATTCGCCCTCCTTGGGGGATCGTGGCCATTGTGGTCGGCACAGCGGTCGTCGTTGTAGGAGCAACAGTCGTCGTTGTGGTCGGCACAGCGGTCGTCGTTGTAGGAGCAACAGTCGTCGTTGTGGTCGGCACAGCGGTCGTCGTAGAAGCTGCAACCGGTTGACTTTGAGTCTCAATGACGGAAGTGACGGTCAATGGCGTACTCGACTCCTCGGACTCAGCAGCCGAATCCGAAGCAGAAGAACACGAAGCGCCCAACAAGGCTACGACGGAGATCACCCACACGTATTTCATTACCCACCTCTAAAGAATCGAGAGCATCAGGAAGGAGTATGCCAGTGTCACGAGAACTTGGACTCTGGTACATCGGGATTCAGAAAACAGCGAGGTGAATCAAAGGTTGTCTTTTTGGGTGTGGGCGATACTGGATTCGAACCAGTGACCTCTGCCGTGTGAAGGCAGCGCTCTAACCAACTGAGCCAATCGCCCCGCGGCCGGTCACGATAGCGGCTCAATTGGCTCTCGCTGTTGACACGGGCTTCGATTTTCTACAGCTCGATGTGGAGAGAAATTTCTACCCTAAAACGACGAAAGCCGCCCTTCGGGCGACGTGGAAGTAAAAGCTAGCACACTGAGAGTTTCGTGTCCAGTCAACATCATATGTTTATCAATGTATTTCAACATATTTCAATATTATAGATAACGATGTTCCCTGAAGCTAGGTGACTCGTGGCCGACTAGGTTTTGGCGCTGTGACTCGCCCAACGGGCCAGACCCCGTCCTCAAAACAGCGCAACATGCTCGCCGCGCCCAACGTTAGCTGGGCGCTTTGACTCATCCAGGAGGCCCACTAGCTGGGGTAAGAGTGTTGGACGCAGCTGGCATGATCGCCGCGCCCAGTGCTTGTGCAATGATGGCCGATCTCGGTGCCGACGTCATCAAGCTCGAACCACCGCACGGCGACCTACTACGCGGTTTGATAACGGTTCCCGAAGGCCCAGATCCTTGGTGGGAATTGGACAATCGGGGAAAACGCGGCATCGCGGTCGACCTCACGGTTGAGGATGGGCGAGCAGCAGTCCACGCCATCGTCTCAACCTGCGACATCTTCATCACCAATCTGACCGCTGAGCGTCAGAGTCGATATGAACTGTCTGCCGGGGATTTACGTGCCGCTCATCCTGAGCTAATCCATCTCACCCTGACTGGCTACGGAAACACAGGGCCTGATCGGGACCGTCTCGCATTCGACCACACGGCATTCTTTAGTCGGGGCGGAGTACTCGACATGATGGGAGAGCCTGGTCACACCCCACCAGCGGGACGTCCCGGGCAAGGAGATCACACAACTTCCTTGTCCATTCTCTCATCCGTACTGCTGGCACTTCGAGAACGGGACCTCAGCGGTCATGGACAGGAAATCTCCGTTGCCCTTATGCAAACAGCGATGTGGACTTTGGGCTCAGACCTCTCGATCGCTTTGGCCACCGGAGAGGTGCCCCGACCAATCGTGCGAATCGAAACCAGTTCTCCTTTGGTAGGCCGTTTTCGCTGCTCGGACGACCGCTGGATCATGCTGACTATGGTGGGCGATCCGTATTGGAGAAGGTTTTGTGAAGCGCTTGGTACGGCCGAGTGGATTCACGATCCTCGCTTTGCTGAGCCAGAACAACGTGCCGAAAATGGGGCCGAACTCATGTTGCTGTGCGATGAAGTATTCGCGACCGCCGACAGAGCGACTTGGTCGGAGCGATTCGATTCGGCGGGTCTGGTGTGGGCACCGATACAGAGCCTCGAAGAGGTTGTTTCCGATCCTCAATCCGAAGCTTTGAGCGCCTTCGAAGAAGTACCAAATGCGAATCGCCCTTTCCGCACGGTCGCGACCCCATTCGATTTGGGGGGCTCTGAGATATCGGTGAGGGGGCCCGCTCCCGAACATGGCGAGCACACACACGAGATTATGTTGGAGGCCGGTTATTCCCCAGATGACGTCAAGGCGCTATATGACCGGGGAGTCATCAGCTAGGGGTCACCATCTTCTTCTACGGCCGTAAGGCAATAGATCTCCATCAGTTTCCGCGCTTGGACGGATTCGGTTTCCGGCGGGCACTCGCCAGCTGAACCGATGTCGAAAGAGTCAACGACCAGGCGAGACGATTTTCGTTCGCAATCAACGGATCTGACTGAGTCGTCTCTCACCACAACACAACGATCGCTGGGAGGCTCCGTTACGGGCGTCCACCGTTCGGGCCTACTGTTCGTGGCGAACGCTGAAAACACAAATATTCCTATACCGATCGCCCCAATGACCAACCAAGGAAGTGCTCTCAAAGCAGTTGCGACAAAAGGATTACCTACCTCGAAACCTGGTGGATCGGAGGCTTCCATTTCGGAGAACTCTTCGGTCCACTCCGACAGACTGGGTTTCGACCGGTCTCGGTTCCGCTGCTGGGTTTTGTCGTACGACGCCCGCAAATCAGGTGAACCCAGTATTCGCCAGGCTTCGTTGATTTCATGCATCCGCCGCGCAGCTGCTCGGCGCTCGACTTCGTTCACGTCGCCGAGAGCGTCCGGATGATTGATGCGTGCCGCAGCAAGCCATGCCCGGTGGATGTCTTCTCGTTGGGCGTCGCTATCTACCCCCAAGACTGCGTAGTGGTCGATAGATGCGGTCACGAGGCCTCCTAATGGCAACCTACCGCGACAGCACTACGGTGATGGGGTGGATGAGTTGCAGTGCCCCGCGTGCGGTGAAGAGAACCGACTATTGGGGAACCGTCGAGGTGAACTGATCGACGTGACCTGTGAGACATGCGGTCAACAATGGGAGCGCGACCCGAACGCGATAGCTAGCTGTACTCGTTGCGACGGCAACGACATGGAGGGCGCAGTCAAAGCCGTTGTTGAGAAATCGAGGGGAAGTCAGCTATCTATCGTCGCCACCCAAGTCGTTTATCTCTGTCGTTCCTGCGACGAGAGAGTGCTCGCGTCCTATCGGATAGGACGCAGTCCTCTCATGCCCGATCAGCTACCCACCGACTGAGAAAGATATGCGTGGCTAGCTGCTTCCATCACCAAGCCACTCCTGTTCAGCTAGCACCCGTTCCAGAGTGAGGTGTTCTTTTTCGTTTTGCACCCGTTGAAGGTAAAACTCGTTCTCAAACAAAGCCAGCAAAGCACCGTCGCTTCGCGCCAACACCGTCGCTCCGGGAAGCCGTTTCAACTCATTAGCAGAGGCTTCATCGGTTCGCCGAGCGACCGAATACGGTGCATTTGTTAATGCAACTGGGGCACCAAACTCGTTCTCTAGCCGGTGAACGGCGACGTCGAACTGCATAAGGCCCACCGCTGCCAACACGGGTTCCACGTCACCCACTTCTTCATCTCGAAGGACCTGAATGACGCCCTCTTCGTCAAGTTGAACTAATCCGCGTCGGAATTGCTTGAACCTGTTCGTATCGGTGACACGGATTCGCTTAAAAATCTCTGGCGCGAAAGGAGGAATTGGAGGATATTCCACCGCCTCATCTGAATATAACGTGTCGCCTACGCGGACGTCAGTGGCGTTGACGAGCGCAACAACATCGCCCGGCCATGCCTCATCTACCGTCGACCTTTCCGAACCGAACATGGTATGGGCGTACTTTGTCGCGAAAGGACGACCGGTTCGAGTTTGGGTAACGCCCATGCCTCGCTGGAAGTGGCCCGAACAGACACGCACATAAGCGATCCGGTCACGGTGAGCTTTATCTGTGTTGGCTTGGACTTTGAATGCGAAAGCCGAGAAAGGTGCTTCAACGGGGCGCGGCGCGCTGTCGACGTCAAACCTCGGTCCCGGCGTCGGCGCGAGATCCACAACCGAATCCAAGAGAAGCCGAACCCCGAAATTCGTTAAAGCTGAACCGAAAAAGACCGGGGTGACTTCACCCGCGAGGAAACCTTTGACGTCGACTTCGGTACCAAGAGCCTCTAGTAGTTCTAGCTCCTCGCTCGCTTCATCCCATCCGGGCGTTACAACGTCAACTTGGTCTATGTCGCATCGCTGTTCACTCGACTCAGTAGCCCCATGAGCAGTGCGGTTGTAGCTGATAAACGACCCATCAGTTCGGTCGACAATTCCCCTGAGGTCTCCGGGAACTCCCACGGGCCACGACATCGGCATAGGAAGAAGTTGCAGCATGTTTTCAATTTCGTCTATCAGTTCGAGAGGAGGTCGGCCTGGCCGATCGCATTTGTTGACAAAGGTGAGAATCGGAACTTCTCGTTGCCGGCAAACTTCGAACAGTTTCAACGTTTGAGACTCGATACCTTTTGAACCGTCGAGCACCATTACGGCCGCATCGGTCGCCGCCAGCACTCGGTAGGTGTCTTCGCTGAAATCTCTGTGACCGGGTGTATCCAAAAGATTCAAAACGCAATCTCGGTAGTCGAACTGCAGGGCGGTAGAAGTAATGGAGATGCCTCGCTGCTGCTCAAGTTCCATCCAATCCGACGTCGCACTTTTTCGTCCCGAACGTGCCTTAACAGAACCCGCTTCGCTGATTTGACCCGAGTAGAGAAGGAATTTCTCGGTGAGGGTGGTCTTGCCCGCGTCAGGGTGGCTGATGATGGCGAAGGTCCTACGTCGACTTGCTTCCTCAGCTACCAGCTCGGGTGAATGCACTAGCCCGAGGGTAGAAGCAGCGGGCCGCCCTACCACCGTCATTGGACCAATAAGCGCGATAACCCTTCGGAGTGCCATGCTTGGGCGAACGATCTATCAACTGGGAGACGACGAATGAAGCTGGCAACCGGTGCCGGATATTGGGCCGCGGGACCACCCGCAGATGCACAAGAAGCAATTCTGGAAGCGGAAGCCCTTGACTTTCACAGTTTTTGGACAGCAGAGGCCTACGGGAGTGATGCTCTGACTCCCCTTGCGTGGTGGGGAAGTCGAACCACAAAAATCCAACTTGGCACCGGCATCGTGCAAATGTCTGCCCGCACGCCAGCAGCCACAGCGATGGCAGCAATCACGATGGATCACCTCACCGGTGGTCGTTTCATCCTCGGGCTCGGCGTCAGCGGTCCACAAGTCGTCGAAGGTTGGTACGGACAGCCATACCCCAAGCCATTGGCAAGAACACGAGAATACGTGCACGTCATTCGCGAGATTTGCGACCGCGAGAAGCCCGTTTCTTTTGTAGGTGACCACTACCAGATGCCGTTCCCGGGAGGACTGGAACTAGGGAAACCTCTGAAGTCCACCGTGCATCCACTCCGCAAACACATTCCTATTTATTTAGGTGCTGAAGGACCCAAAAATGTGGCTCTCGCCGCTGAGATCTGCGACGGATGGTTACCTCTTTTCTTTGCCCCAAAAGACAACCAGTTTTACGCCGACTCACTTAATGAAGGCTTCGCTGCGGTCGGAAAGTCGCGTATAGGTGCGGACGGTCGGATCCCAGAGGAAAACGATTTTGAAGTTGTCTGTCCCGTGTCAATCGTCCCTGATCCCGATGTTGAACGCGCGGCTGACAGAGTCCGCCCCATGCTCGCTCTCTACATGGGAGGCATGGGTGCCAAGGGCGCCAACTTTCATTACGACGTCTTTTGCCGGATGGGTTACCAAGACGTTGCCGATCAAGTCCAAGAGTTCTATCTGACCGGTAAGAAAGATGAGGCAGCTGCCTCTATTCCGCTATCCCTCGTGGAGGAGGTCGCCTTGGTTGGGCCGATAGACAAGATCGCTGAGGAGCTTCAGCGTTGGAGGGATACGGTAGTCACCACTCTTCAAGTCAGCGGTCCGACGTCGCTATTACGGACCATCGCTGAGGTGGTGAAGCAATGAGTTCCATAGATCCCCGTACCCCAGTTCTGGTTGGCTCCGGCCAATTCATTCAAAAACCAGACAATCCATTGGATGCTCTGGAACCGGTTGCCATGATGCGCGCGGCTCTTGAAGTCGCAGCCGACGACGCTGGAGCGAAAACCCTGTTGGACCGAGCCACTCACACCTGGGTCGTCAAAGGAGCATGGCCCTACCCCGATCCGGCGGCGTTACTCAGGGACGCATTCGGAAATTCCAGTCAGACCGGCATTTCCACAGACGGCGGCAACACTCCGCAGTCAATGGTAAATAAAGCCTCCCAGCGAATTCGCAACGGTGAAGCCGACATCGTATTGATCGTCGGTGCCGAGGGGATCTGGAGTAGGCGGCGAGCCAAACGAGCTGGGGAACGAATCCCTTATACCGACCAAGCGCCTACGCAACCAGACGAGATTCTCGGTAAAGACGTCACCATGAGTCATCCCGTGGAGTTAGAGCGCGGATTCGCGATGCCTATCAACTTCTATCCGATTTTCGAATCAGCATTTCGCGCCTCTCGAGGAGAAACCGTCGCTGACCATCGAGATCGATTGAGCAAGCTTTGGGAAACCTTTAACCGCGTGGCCTGTTCCAATCCTTACTCGTGGGTGCGCACACCTATGAGCGCAGAAGAGATCCGAAACCCCGGTCCTTCTAACCGTCTGGTTGGATTTCCGTACACCAAAGCAATGAACTCCAACTGGGACCTAGACCAAGCAGCCGCGATCATCCTCTGTTCGGTCCAAGCAGCAGAATCGGCCGGCGTTTCTCGCGATCGGTGGCTATTTCCGCATTCAGGCACAGACGGAGCCGACACCAACTTCGTCTCCAACCGCGGCAACCTCCACTCCTCGCCTGCCATCAGAGTGGCCGGCCAGCGAGCAATGGAGCTCGCCGCTGTCACACCAGATGAACTCGATCACGTCGACCTCTACAGTTGCTTTCCGTCGGCGGTACAAATTGCGGCAACTGAGCTGGGATTAGGGATCGAACGACAACTGACCCAAACCGGTGGGCTCACCTTCGCGGGCGGTCCTCTGAACAACTACGTGACCCATTCGATCGCAACAATGGCCAACGTCTTACGGAACGAACCCGGATCTATCGGGTTTTGTTCAGCCAACGGTGGCTACATCACCAAACATGCTTTCGGGGTGTACAGCACCACGCCGCCAGCCGACGGGTTTCAACATCAGAACTGCCAAGAGGAAATCGATGCGTTCCCCCACATCGAACTAGACGCAGACCATGTTGGGCCGGCGACCATTGAGGCATACACAGTCATGCACGGAGCAGACGGCCCCGATCGAGGGCTCGCGGCGCTTCGCACAGCCAACGGTCGCCAATGGGCAAGCACCAGCGATGCCGATCTCATGAACGCAATGATGGACGATGAACATATCGGACGGTCAGTTGAGGTACTCCCAGACTTCACCTTTGAAATGGCTTAGTCGGCGCGTTCATCGTCTCCGATAACGGTCCACCACTCGCGCGGCCGATCTTTCTAGCCTCGGGAGAGTGAGGGTGGCGCTGCTCGAGATGGGAAGCACGGGGTTCCGTCTCGTCATCGATACCGGGCGATACACAGAACGCAGAAGCCAGCACCTACATCTCGGGTCATCTGTTAGCACCCACGGGTCCTTTACCGAAGACGACATTGCCACAGCGACTCGACTCGCTACCGAATTCATGACTGCAGCACGGATGCATAACTGTCAACGCATCGTCTCGGTAGCAACCGAGTCTTTTCGTCTCGCCGCCAACGGAGACGCCGTTGCTGCCCACATCGGAAGAGAAATTGGCTGCCCAGTACAGATTTTGTCCCCCCAGGAAGAAGTAGCTCTGGCTTGGCGTTCCGTGATCAACGAATTTCCGCACCTGCCAGATATCACAATGGTCGACCTCAGCGGTGGCAGCCTTGCTTTGGGTAGCGGTCTTGTCGGCCCAAAGGGTCCATCGCACAATTTTAGTTACCCATTAGGTACGAGCGTTTTGGCTCCGCGAGCACTCAGCGACGGCTACCTGGAAACGTCAATGCGGATTCGACTCGAACACCACATCGCGGAAACGCTCAAACCGGTCGTCAAAAACTTGGAAACCGCAGCGCATCAACAGGTCGTCCTAACCGGAGGAATGGGGAGGGCTATAGCTCGGCTCATTCACACCACTCGCCGAGGCGAAGTGCCCGATCACCTTCATGGCCTAAACGTTGACTGCTCAGATCTCGGGCACCTTGTCAAAAAGTTCTCTGAACTTTCCTTAGCTGCGCGTCTAGCGCTTCCAGGGATGGACCAACGACGCTCCCTGCATATGCCTCTCGCAGTAGCAATTATTCGGCAGACGATGCGATCGTTGGAAGCACATGCTGCCGTGGTCGCAACCGGGGGCCTGCGGGAAGGTCTTCTCGCTCAGCTCATGACCCAACAGACCGCCGCTTAATATCTCCGGTTGACCGCAGTTCACCGGAAATGGCGCTGTACCAAATCGTTATTCCGGTGCTATCGTCTACGGCGTGAACGGATCGCAACGCGGACTGCTTCTTCTTACCTAGGTGAGGGCCTCCACATAGAGGCTCTCGCCACAACCTCCTGCGCCGAAAGGTCGGGGGGTTCTTCTGCTTTTCGGGGCAGGCACGGCGGGGAGAACAGTGCAAGGAGCGGAACTATCCACAACTGGAGGAACAACCGATGGCAGATGTGAAGGGCATAAGTAAACAACAGCCAAGTTCGATGCCGTTTGGCAAGTACATTCACTACCCCTACGCGCCACAGCTCACGAACCGCACCTGGCCCGACAAAATTACTGGCGAGGCCCCTCTTTGGTGTTCGGTCGATCTTCGCGACGGGAACCAAGCCCTAATCGACCCCATGGACGTTCCGCGAAAACGCGAGATGTTCCAAGTGTTGGTCGAAATGGGTTTCAAGGAAATCGAGGTGGGCTTCCCTTCAGCGTCAGCTCCAGATTTCGATTTCTGCAGGATTCTCATCGAAGAGGACCTGGTGCCAGACGACGTATGGATTCAGGTGCTGACACAAAGTCGTCCAGAGCTCATAGATCGAAGCTACGAAGCCATCGAAGGGGCAAACAACGCAATAGTTCATCTTTACAACCCAACGTCGACCCTTCAACGAAGAGTGGTGTACGGACTGGATTTGGACGGCATCATCGACATCGCCCTGAGCGGGACACGGCAATGTCGTGAACTGCGGGAAGCGGTAACGGGTTCAAATATTCGATTCGAGTATTCACCGGAGTCATTTACCGGCACCGAAATCGACTTTGCTGTCGACATATGTGAGCAGGTAACTGATGAATGGGGTGCGACACCTGAAGATCCCATCATCTTGAACTTGCCGGCGACGGTAGAAATGTCGACCCCCAACCTCTACGGCGATCTGATCGAATTTTTCCACAACAACGTCGCTAACAGAGACGCCATCATTCTCTCACTTCATCCCCACAACGACCGCGGGTGCGGTGTAGCTGCTGCCGAGTTCGGAGTAATGGCCGGCGCTGACCGAGTCGAAGGCACACTCTTCGGAAATGGGGAACGAACGGGCAACGTCGACATCGTCACCTTGGCAATGAACCTTTTCAGTCAAGGAGTCGACCCCGAACTTGACATCAGCCATATCGACCACTTGAGGCGCATAACCGAATATTGCAACCAGTTACCGGTTCACCCCCGCCATCCCTACGGCGGCGATTTGGTCTACACCGCGTTTTCTGGCAGTCACCAGGATGCGATCAAAAAAGGTTTCGAAGCCCTCCCAGAAAATTACGAAATGTGGGAGGTGCCCTATTTACCGATCGACCCCGCTCACGTGGGGCGCACCTACCAGGATGTCATTCGTGTCAATAGTCAGTCCGGCAAAGGCGGAGTGGCCTACGTGATGAAAAATAATTTTGCTCTCGACTTGCCTCGCCGTTTGCAAATCGAATTCAGTCAGGTCATCCAAGCCATCACCGATGATGGTGGTGAAATTCTTCCTGAAACCATCAAAAAGACATTCGATGAGACATATCTTCACACCACTCAACCTTTCACCTACATCGGTCACAAGAGCACCTTCGACTCCGCATCCTCAGAGATGTCCAACGTGACGGCGACCCTCAGCTTGTCTGGTGAAACGACAGTCATTAGCGGCGAAGGCAACGGTCCGCTTTCGGCCTTCAAGAACGCGCTCACCGACGGAGCCGGGGTAGATATCACTCTCGTCGACTATCAGGAGCACGCTGTGGGCACTGGAGCCGATGCCACTGCGGCGGCCTATGTAGAAATCGAGTCCTCGGATCGGAGTGCACATTGGGGGGTCGGTCTACATCCAAATATTGTGACCGCCAGCTTCCACGCGTTGCTTTCGGCCATTAATCGGTCCGAGGGCAACTAACCGGTTCGGCGACCCATCAAACTTCGGTCAGAATCCTCACGTGGCCTTAACTAGTTTTGTCGACGGTTCACTATTCGGAACCAGGTTCGGCGACGACCCACCACGGGTCGTCGCATTACATGGTTGGGGTCGCGATCATCGAGATTTCGATCGATGCTTAGCCGGACTCAACGCAGTGAGCATCGATCTTCCGGGATTCGGAGCTTCTCCGGCTCCACCTCAACCAGGGGGCGCGGCCCTGTACGCAGACCTTATTTCGCCGATCTTGGATTCTTGCGAACCGCCCGTGGTGCTGGTGGGACACAGCTTCGGGGGTCGGGTCGCGGTGCACCTCGCAGAGCGTCGGCCTGCTGCCGTCGGAGGCCTGGTACTTACAGGAGTTCCGTTGTTGCACCGCGCTCACCGAAAGGGAAAACCGGCCTTGCGGTTTCAGCTCGGTCGTACGCTGCATCGTTGGGGCCTAGTCGGTGACAGCTATCTGGAAGGCCTTCGAGACAAATATGGCAGCTCCGATTATCGAGCGGCTTCAGGGGTGATGCGCGACATATTAGTGACGGTGGTTAACGAGTCCTATGAACAACAGTTGCGAGCGATCTCTGCTCCGGTCGATCTGGTTTGGGGCGATGGCGACGACGCTGCACCCCCCGAAATTGCGGCCCGGGCCGAAGCGCTCTTGACGGACGCTCGACTCACGATCTTGGGCGGAGTGGACCACTTTGTTCCAAGCACCGCTCCCACTGCGTTGCGCGAAGCAATCGACCGTCGTTTGGATGCTTTAGCATGACCTCCGCCGATGCGTACACACTTGCTTGCTTCTTCGGGGCTTTGGTGTCGGGAGCACGTTGGCTGCGGGTCGCACAACGCGAGCATTACGTCCCATTATCAGCGACTCGCTTCGCCATTCGGTGGTGGACGATAGGAGTCTCCAACCGCGCTCTTGCCGCGATCGCTTTGGGTGCAACTGTTTTCGGGTTTTGGGTTCCCGCTGCCTGTGTGATCACGGCTCTGGTAACGATCGGAGGCCCGCTAGGTCTCAGTCTGCGAGGAAGGACAAGTTCGCTGGCGTGGACGAGACGACTTCGCACCGTCGCCGCGGTTTCGCTTGTGTTTGCCGCGGTTATTTCGCTTTTGTTTCGCCAACTGGGTTTGGGACCGGCGGGCTGCGCAATTCTCGCTATCGCAGCGCCTGCGTTAGTCGACGGGGTGTTGCTCATATTGAAGCCAGTCGAAAAGAGGTTCGCACGCCGCTACGTGATCGAAGCGTCTGAGGTCCTCGATCGCGTCGATCCCATCCGTATCGCTGTTACGGGTTCTTACGGCAAGACCACTATCAAGGGCTACATAAGGCACCTGCTGTCGGAGACATTTGGCGTAGTAGCGAGTCCGGCGAGCTTCAACAACAGCGCTGGTCTCTCACGGTCAGTAAACGAACACCTTGGTCAGGGAACAGACGTCTTCATTGCCGAGATGGGCGCCTACGGGCCGGGGGAAATTGCCGATCTAGTGGGTTGGATTAGACCGTCAATTTCGGTCTTGGCCGCCATAGGACCAGTTCACCTGGAACGCTTTGGCGATCTCGATACGATCGTCGCTTCGAAAAGCGAAATCTTCGCAACGAGCAGGACAGCGATCGTGAACGTCGACGCTTATGGACTCACGGGTGAAGCCGATCGCTTGGAGGCTTCAGGCATCGAAGTTTTGCGATGTTCATCAATTGACCCAGATGCCGACATTGTCGTAATCAAAAACTCCCAGGGTCTCGAAGTAACGGTGTCGGGCCGTCAAATTGTTGTCGGATTGCCCGTTGACGCGGCTCCGACCAATGTCGCGTGCGCCGTTGCTGTCGCGGTGACCCTAGAAATACCAGACCAAATTATCGCTCGGCGTTTGGCCGACCTGCCATCAGCCGAACATCGACGCCAAGTCCTAGTGAGCGAATCTGGGGTGACGGTCATCGATGACACCTACAACAGCAATCCTGCTGGTGCGGCCGCCGCGCTTAAAACCTTGGCGGAACTTGACGCACACCGAAAAGCGGTAGTGACTCCAGGCATGGTCGAGTTGGGACATCGTCAATCGGCAGAAAACCGTAGGTTTGGGGTTGATGCGAGTTTGGTGGCTGACGACCTGATCATCGTTGGACGGACGAACAAATCCGCT
>Ga0209034_10001204_pt1 | contig 12770 bp, 13 predicted proteins | sample MarorgKNORR_S2LV_2_FD_188219 | JGI IMG/M metagenome (GOLD analysis project Ga0209034, IMG submission 188219) | Marine microbial communities from the Southern Atlantic Ocean, analyzing organic carbon cycling - 250m_A/KNORR_S2/LV (SPAdes) (version 2) | ecosystem: Environmental > Aquatic > Marine...
ATGGGCACGTAATCGGAGGGATCTTATGATTGTACGGCTTGACCATATTGGCATCGTTGCCCCGAATATCGAACAAGCGCTCGGTATACTTGATGCGAAACTCGGTTTTCCGCTCGCGTCCACCACACCGCTTCCGGACGGAGCTTATTTTGCCCCGGAGGGAACGCACAATTACATGTTCCAAGTAGGCACGGGAGAAACCATGATTGAAGTACTTGTTCCCGTCGTCCCTGAGGCTGGAACATACAAGTTCCTTCAGCGGTTTGGAGCCGGATTGCACCACTGGGGATACGCCTGCGACGACGTCGAAGAAGAGGCCGCACGGTTACGCGAACAAGGATTGCAACAGATTGAGCTTGGAGGTCCGGATCCGGGATCCGTTACCGCCGCTTTTTTTCATCCGAAAACGGCGGGCGGCATCCTTACCGAGCTCGTTCCTTTGCGATCATCGTAGGGGTACGAGCAAACGAAGAGAGTCCTCGTGGTTCGGCGAGACGAGGGCGTTAGCAATGCAAACACAAACCGCTTCGCGGACAGTGCGTACCGCGAGGCGGGGAGTGGTAGTTTTCTGGAGGTCTAGCGACTGCCGCTTGAACGAGCTGCTGCGGCTTTCGCTTCCCTCGCTATCTTCTCCCACTGCTTTCGCTTTTTGCAGATACGACGAGGCGCATGGCTACCGGTATCTTTTACTTTGTAGCAGATCCTTTCGTCAGGATCCTTTGCGCCGTCAGCCGCGTAGGCTCCGGGTCCCGCTGTAACAGCAAACGCGAGTAATCCAGAAACCAGTACTGATAATAAACGCTTGTTCATAACAGTTCTCAATCCCTATATGGATTTGTGGATCGCCTCCAGCATAACGGATTCTCGGACCCACGTTTAGGGTTCGTCAATGGGTTTCAATGGCCGGATTACCGTCTGTCGTTAACGATTTAGAAAAAGCGAAGGTGTATAAGCACGTTTGGCATTCTTTGTGTGACGTAGAACAAACTTCAACCGGCATGTTTGTCGAGCTGACTCAAACGGTGAGATTCGGGCAATTTGTTTGGCTATTAGCGCCGAAGGTCAACCGAGATAAGGAGAGATAAGGGACATGAAAAACGTCATATTGATCATGACCGATGATCAAGGGTACGGCGACTTGAGTTGCATGGGAGCGACGGATTTCAGAACGCCACACCTCGATCGGTTGGCAAACGATGGCGCCCGTTTTTCGTGTTGGTATTCAAACTCACCCGTATGCTCACCGTCGCGAGCAGCACTATTGACGGGGCGATATCCCGGTAATGCGGGGGTTCGCTCGATACTGGCCGGTCACCGTACCGCCACAGGAATGCCCGCTCACGTACCTTCGCTACCCCGGTTGCTCCAACGATCGAAATACCGAACCATCATGAGTGGTAAGTGGCATCTTGGTCTGGCGGACGGTTGTCGTCCGCATGATCACGGTTTCGATGATTGGTTTGGTTTCCTAGCTGGATGCGTTGATTTTTACAGTCACATTTTTTATTGGGGCATGAACAGGCCTGGACCAGCGCTTAACCCGACCCACGATTTGTGGGACAACAACCAGGAAGTTTGGCGAAACGGCGAATACCTCACCGAGGTCATCACGCAGCGAGCAGTGGCCGCCATTCGACGAGCGTGTGCCGACGACGCGCCGTTTTTCCTGTATGTGCCATACAACGCCCCGCACTACCCGATGCATGCGCCGAAGGAATACATGGATCGGTTCGATCATCTGCCGTGGGATCGTCAGGTGATGGCGGCCATGATTAGCGCGGTTGACGACGGCATTGGTGCGATACAAGCTGAGCTTGAACGACAAGGTCTATCCGACTCAACGTGTACTTTTTTTACTTCGGACAACGGGCCCTCGCGCGAAAGTCGTAACTGGCTGGATGGCAACCAAGATCCGTATTATGGGGGTCAGTCGGGTGCATTGAAGGGGCATAAATTTAGTTTGTTTGAAGGCGGCGTGAGGGTTCCCGGAATCGTGCACTTCCCAGGTGTCGTGCCAGGGGGTCAGGAGATTGAAACGCCGTTTTGTTCCGTCGATGTCCTACCGACGTTATGTGATTGGTTGGACATAGACGTTGGTGGTATGGAGTTGGACGGGGTCTCGCAAGCGGCTTACCTATCCGGATCGGAGCCGCTAATTGATAGAGACCTCTTTTGGGAGATGGGTAACCAAACGAGCATCCGGAGGGGACCGTGGAAGCTCGTGCTCAATGGTGAGCTCGTGGAAGGAGTCGCGGACGTTGATACGGTCTTTCTGGCTAATTTGGAGATTGATCCAGGAGAGTCGATCAATCGAATCGGTGATTACCCAGACATGGTGAATGAGTTGCGTGATGCGGCTGAAGCATGGCGACGAGATATAGAAGAACGCTGGAGTAAAGAGTTCAGTGTCGAGCGTCAAGGCACCACGGGTCGTACCAACTAGACGAGCTCGTTTACCGTTTCGTCCAACATTGGACGAGCTCCTCGCCAGCGCCATGTGACTGCAAGTGATCGATGAAGCCGTCGAAAAGCGACGCCGTAATCTCGGGGTGATCGTTAGCGATGTTGTGTTCGGTCAACGGGTCCGCGGACAAATCAAACAGTTCTTCGGACCCATCCTGGCCGACCGGTGCGAAACCCCAACGCCCGTCCGTAATCCAAGGAGTGGTGCTTTCTGGAGGTACGGTTCCCTCGGCGGTAGGTTTGATGAAGCCGCCGGTGACTGAAAGCTTTCGATGACTTTCGTTCTCGTTGCGGAGGCAGGACGCGAAGCTGATGCCTTCAATTGGTTGCCTTGGTTCAAGGCCAACGCCGGCTAACTCGGCCACTGTTGGAAGGATATCGATGGGTTGTGCAAGCAGTTCCAGACTTGCGCCTTGTGGAATTTCTCCTCCGCCGATAAGAAACGGCACGTGGCTGACTTCTGGGTAGATGGGCCAAAAGCGCTGGTCGTGTTCGCAAATATTGCTCTTGCCGGTGCGATTGTGTTCGCCGATGCTCGTGCCGTGGTCGCTGGTGATGACCACGATGGTATCGTCCCAAAGCTCGAGATCATCGATCTTCTGCAACACACTTCCCAAGTGGCGGTCGACTAATTCTGCTTCGGCGGCGTAGTGCGCCCATAGATTATGGAGTTCAGCGTCGGTGTAATCGGTTGCGGGTCCGTAGTTGCAGTGGATCATCGGGGTCCCGTCGTATTCTGGGTCATAGCGTTTAACGAGGTATTCAGGCGCGTCCCATGGTTCGTGAGGATCGAAAAAGTCGACCCACAAGAAAAACGGACTCGCCTGATAGTTCTCTTCAAGCCATTGCACCGTCGTCGCCGCGGTGCGTGCGCTAAACGTGCCCGCTTCCGTGACGACGTTTCGATTGATCCAACGGTGAGCGTCAGCCAGGGTGCTCCCTTGAAAACTCGGCACCTGTCGGGTCTTCTCGTGGGGCATGACAACTGGGATTTCATCGTTTAGGTGGAGCAAATGCTTGTCACCTTCCTGCCCTCGATGTTGAAAAGCAGCGGTGAATGATTGTTGGAATCGGGCGTTGAAAAGGTGTGGGCAATCGCAGATTAACTGCGAGATATAACCCTGTTTCCCGAGCAATCGGGCGACGTGGTTCCGGCTGCTGAGATCGATAGGTTGCCAAGGGAAGTGTGGCCAGACGAGTTTTCCCGATGCAACGTCCGTCCGGTGGGGAATCGTGGGGAAGCTACCGGTGTGAAAGCCCTCGATACTCGTTCCCCGCTGCTGACTGAACGCGTCGAGTGCGGGGGTTCGAATTGGTCGTCGCGCTCGATCGCTCAGGTTGTCGTAGCGAAACGTATCGGTGATCAGAAGGACGATGTTTTTCACGACGCTGTTTCCTGCTCCGACCGGTTACTCACGCTCGTAAAATGTTAACCGATTGCCGAATGGATCGACCACGGATGTTTCCGCTCCCCAAGGCTGTTTGTCGATGCCCGGTCGATTGTACTTGTAGTGTTTATTGGCCAATTCGTTTTGAAACCGCTCCACCGACGTCGTTTCGATTCTTACCGATGAGCCAGGCGTTGCGTCGCCATGGTGCTCGGAAAGATGGAGTTCGCAATCGTCTCGTTCGATCGCCATATAGAGAGGGAAATTTTCTTCAAACCGATGTTCGAATTTGACTTTGAAGCCAAGAAATTCGAGATAGAACTCTCGCGCCTTCGTCTCGTCAAATATGCGAAAGATGGGCGTCACTTGTCCAATGGCCATGGCTCGAAAATCTTTATTCAGTCAGGGATCGAGGAGCATAACCCAAGCAAATATAGTCTTGATGCAGCAGTTTCTTTGCTAAGAGCTTTCGGACGTAGTCAGGAGTTTTCGAATACTGAACGAGGCGGGGATAACATGTCGCCGGCCGACGCTCCGGGCAAAATGCAAGAGGCCTCGAAGGGTTCACCGGCCGTCGCGTTGTCGTTCCAGACTTCAACAGCTCCATGAAGCGAAGTGATCGATGCGTATCCTGCTCGAACGGCGCCTAGATCTGTGCTTTCGTCGGGGAGGTAACCGGTCTCGACGAGGTGGAAGTCGAGTTGGTCGGTGCCGATCGATGAAATTGCACTGCGCACCGAGCCAAGTTTTGCGAGTCGCGCCCATCGAATGCCGATGACGTCTTGCCTCGGAAGGCCAGGGACGTTGATGTTGAAAGCGCTGCGGCTGGGACCGGCCGCGATACACGGCAATACCTCGACCGCAATTTGTGCTGCCGTTTTCCACTGCCATTCGGTGGCACCTTCTAGGCTGACCGCTAATCCTTGGATCCCAAAATTTTGAGCCGCCAGCACCGCACCTACGGTTCCGCTGTGAAGTGTTGAACGACCCGTATTGAGTCCTGCGTTAATACCTGAAATCACGAGGTCGGGGGCAGGGCCGAAGGCTTCGAGGTATCCGGTCACTACGCAAAGTGCTGGCGATCCCGAGATGGCATAGGCGTCAGCACGTAATCCGGGGATCGAGTGTCGGGAAACGTGTACGGGCTCGTCGGACGAAATACGTCCCAAAGAGGTACCGGTACCCGACGCATCGTGATCGGGTGCGACCACGATGACCCCGTATCCGGCGGTCTCAACGTGACGTGCGAGTTCCTGGATCCCAGGACTTTGAATCCCGTCGTCATTCGTGATGAGTATTCGCATTGGGTTCCTTATAGAGATGTTGGGCTGCGACTTCTTCGTTTAGCTCGACACCCAAACCAGGCCCATCGGGAGGAATGATGTAGCCGTCCTCCCACTCGATGGGGGATTTGAGGATATCTGCATGGAAGCCGTCAAAGCGGCCAATACTTTCTTGGATGAGGAAGTTTGGGCTACAGGTATCGATTTGAATATTTGCTGCGGCTTCGATGGGTCCGCAATACAGGTGTGGCGCGATTTGGGCATAGTACGCTTCGGCCATGGCGGCTATTTTCTTGGCTTCTAGAATGCCACCGACCCTTCCCAACGCCATTTGGAGAATGGTGGCGGCCTGTTTTTCAAGCAGTTCACGGAACTCGAATTTGGTCGCTAACCGCTCGCCGGTCGCTATAGGAATGGTCGTCGAGGACGCGACTCGCGCCATCTCGTCTCGGTTTTCGGGCGGTACGGGCTCTTCGAACCAAAGCGGATCGTATTTTTCGATGCGCCTGGCAAAGCGAATGGTTCCGGAAGTGGTCGATTGACCATGCGTTCCAATAAGAATGTCGCCCCGGCCGCCGAGCGCTTCGCGTACGCTTCGAACCACGGCTTCGGCATTGTCTAATCGATCAAGCGGCGGTTCCCTTGGATCCTCGTTTCCCATCACGTCGATTAGGGGGTCAAATTTGACTGCCGTAAAACCTTCCTCTAGATAAGCGGCCGCGCGCTCGCCAGCGAGTTCGGGAGTGGTATGGGGCGAGCGACGATCCGAGGTGCCATCGGCAGAATAGAGATAGGTGTACGAACGTAGTCGCTCGTGGTAGCGACCCCCGAGGAGGTTGTAGATGGGTTGGTCGAGAGCTTTACCGATGATGTCCCAGCACGCCATTTCAATAGCGCTGAGCACACCCATCACGGTGTGGTCTGGGTGTTGGTGGTGGTCGTGGGATTCGTGTCCGTCCCCGTAGTACACGGTCCGCCAGAGCCTTTCAATTTGAAAGGGATCCTGATCGATCACGTAGGTTTCACCAATATCTTCCATTAGGCGCGCCACCGTGAGGGGATGAAAGGGCACCTTGTAGGCTTCGCCAATTCCCTCAATGCCGGTATCGGTGGTGAGTTTAATGAGTGTCCAATAACGGCCGCCGCGATGGGGCCGTGGTGTGGCGATAATGTAGGGTTTGATATCGACGATTTTCATCAGGAGCCTCGCTATTTGTAGGTCAAACGTGCCACGGCAGCTTCATTGAGATCAATGCCGAGTCCGGGACGGTCTGATAGCTTCATGTGGCCGTCCTCGGGCAGAACGCCGTCGCCGTATAGCTCCGCGACATCGTCTAAAGGTCCTGAGAACTCGGTGGAAAATTCGTGTGGCCGGGTCGCATTTTGAACCGTGACATAGGCGTGTAGTGACGCCATCGAATTGATGCCGGCTTGTGGACTGTGGGGCATGACGGGCTTGTCGAGTGTCGTCGCCATGTCGTAGATGCGTTTAACCTCGGTTGGACCGCCGGCATTAAGAATATCGGGTTGCAGGATGTCTGGGTTGCCTAGGTCGATCAGTTGCTGGAACCACCAGCGAAACGCGTCTTGCTCGCCTGCCGATACGGCGACGTCCAACGCGTCGGCGACTTGTCGTAACCCTGCCAAGTCGTTGTGTGGAATGGGTTCCTCGAAATGATCGATTCCTAATGCTTCGAAACGGCGTCCCTGCTGAATCGCCGTGGATACGGAGTAGCCGTTGTTTGCATCAAAACCAAGGTACACGTCGGCGGGTAGAAATTCCCGGACTGATTCGAACAATTGGAAGTCCTTATTTGGGTCGGCATCTTGTCGCCAACCGCGCCAATCCATGCGGATCTTAAAGGCGCGAAATCCCATCGACCAACCTTCTTTGACGAGTTGTAGCATTTCTTTTGGCTGCATTCGCCAGCCTGACCCAGTGCTCCAATAAAGCGGCACCGATGTTCGCGCAGCGCCTCCCATCAACGTGTAGACGGGGAGACCTAGTTCCTTTCCCAGCAGGTCCCAGAGGGCCACGTCGATGGTGCCGACGACCCATCCGGGGAGTTTGTACATCCGTTCTTCGCGGCCAAGTGCGAGGGTGTCCCAATGACGGTGGATGGGTCTTGGATCTTCGCCCAGGAGGACCGGTTTTATTACGGTTTCCAGATATGCGTCGAACACCTTGCCGTTGTGGCCGGGGGCTTCGGCCCATCCTTCCACTCCGGTGTCTGTCAGGATGCGTAATAAACCCTTACCCGTGGTCAGGGGGGTATTGGTGATGTCCGTGATTTTCATCCGCACCTCGCTTGTGGAAAAGTCGGGTTGGTTCAACCTGCCGATTATAGGGAGTTCGCGCGATCGAGATGTTTCGTATTGGGCTAATCCTTTAATCGATGGTTAATATGGGGCCTCGTGTGGGACCGCTTGTGCACTGTATAGGGCGATGCTGGTCGCTGCCTAAATCGAGACATGACTTATCGGGGATAAATCTCAATGAAAATGAAGTTACTTTTTCTTTTGCCGTTTCTATCGAGCTATGTGTGGGCGGACGTGCTAGAGGTACGCTTGTACGCGCCAATACCCGGGAGCTCGGCCGAGTTGATGCAACATGCGTCGGAAGCGCGGAGCATTCAAGCGGAGCTTGGTGGACAGGTCGTGGTGGCGACGGACCGCCGAGGCCGCCTTCACTATGCGAACGCGTACAAGAATTGGGTCGGATGGGCGGCGTTTCAGGAAAAGCTCGAGGCCAGTGATGAATGGTCGAATTTCACGCAACAAGTAGAAGCAGCTCCTTCGGGAACTTTAGAAGCGCACTATTTGGTGAACCAAGTAGCGCCGATGCTACCGTCCAAGGTTTACCAGGTCTTCGTATGGGAAGCGTATCCAGGGCGAAACGCCGAGATGATGGCAGCTGCAAGTACGGCCCAACCGTTGCATGAGAAACTCGGTGCGTCAGTGGGGATTAACACGGATCAGATGGGTCGCCTGCATTACCTCATGTCGTTTGACACGTGGGCCGATTGGGCTCGGTTCCAAGATGCTGGCCCGAGCGACGAGGTCGCCTCGTTTTTTGCGGAATTCTACTCGAACCCACCGGCAAAGCTGGTCGACGTGTTCACCGTTACCCGAGTCGACTAGGAGTGGGGTGCATAAGGCCGCGGAGTTCGGGTGTGGGTAACGGGTTATTTCGAGGTGATACTCGCAATAACCATGTCCCAATGAGCGAGTCTTTCCGGACCCACGGGGTGGGTATCGAGAAAGGTTGAACGCACTCGCTTGCGGTCGCCAAGTTGGGCTAGCACGATAAATTGCGAGCGGGCCTGAGTAAGGCTGTAGCCCGCGTTGAATAGAAGGCGGCCGGCCATGATGTCGGCCTCTTTTTCTTGGGCGCGCGAAAACGATTGGTTGGCAATCCAGCTTCCGACTTCGGCACCGGCATCCCGGTTCCCCGAAGATGCGCCACCGATCGTGGTGGCGATGGCGGCACCGATGAGGGATCCCAGAACATTTCGTGCCGCGCTTTCGTTGAGATGATTCAGTAAGTGATGACTTAGTTCGTGTGCGACAACTAGAGCGATTTCGTCGTCTTTTCGAGCATATTCGATGACGCCTCGGTGGACGACGACATCGTTCGTACCTGTCGCGTAGGCGTTTATTTCGTCCTCGTCGATAATGCTGATCTGCCACGTACGGCAATCGGCGGGAGCTCGTTCTCTTAGGCTGAGGCACAGTTCCCGTGTCGCCGGTTGAAGCCGTCGCTCGATATCACCAATGCGTTTCTCAGCGGAGCTCAATGCAACCGTGATGGGTTCTCTGGTTGGCGTGGCACGAATCTCGTTCGCGGCTTCAATGAGCGTTGAATTTGGTGGGATGGGAAGTTGATAGGTAACGCCGCAGCCCTGCATGAGAGTAAGGACGACAACCAAGCGGTAATGCGAACCCATTCAAGCGATTGTACTCGCAAGGGAGTGGTCCAATCGAACGGTTATGGATCGTCTTTTGATCGAGCGCTGAGTCGTATTGTTTTGTGGTAGGTTCGGCGCAAATGCGCACCATCTTAATCAAGCGACGGGTAGGACGGATTCTTTCGGTTGTCGTTGCAATCCCGGTCCTGCTGGTTCTTGCGTTGTTTTTTTACCCTCGACCCCTCGATGAAACGCCGGCGTGGGTCTTCGAGGGCGACGCCGCTTCGCTTGACTATTGTGCACTTCCGGCATTGGACGGCTCCGGACTAACCGCGGCGGAGATTCCGCAAGGACATACGCCGAATTGTGGCTACGAAGAGTTCCCACAACCGATCTTGAAGGGTTGTACGGAACCTTTGATGGAAGGCGCCGATGACCTCCGCGGCCTATGGCAGCAGACGGAAGGAGGCCGCGTCGGCCACGTTGAACGAATAGAACAGTGTGGCAATCGCGTCGTGGTGACCGCTGGAGGTTTAATCCATGACATGACGGGGGACGGAAAGTTGTCGGGGTCCTCGAATGACGTGGGCCGGTTTCGACTAGGGCCGCTGCGTCTTTGTGTTCGGACCAGTGCTACCACTGAGTGGCATGAGAAACAGCTGCATTTCTATGCCTTCGGTGGTCCTCACGTGGTGTCGAGGTACTTGGAAGGCGATGAACTGGTATGGATTTACCCAAGCTTCGGCGCGACACGCATGCAACGAATCTGCAAACTCCCGAGTAGTAGTTAATTCACCGGAGAGGCCGGCTGATTGGCGCACCGAATCGGTCGAGCTTGCTGTGGCGGCCTGCGTTAGAGTTTGTCGAGAAAGTCGAGCAGGGCCCCGTTCGTTTCGTCAGGCGCTTCTTGCTGAACCCAATGGCCAATACCCGGAACGAGCACGACGTCACGTAGGTCGGTGGCGACCTGTCCTATGCGGCTTTGAAGGTTGGCCGCACTAGCTCCGGCTATCACCATATCCCTTTCGCCGGCGAGAAATAGTGTGGGTACTTCAATGACTGCGTTGGCGAGGTGCGCGGTAACTTCCCAATTTCTTTCGATATTGCGGTAGTAATTGACACCACCGCGAAAACCGGAATGTTCGAATTGCGCCACGTAGTAATCGAGATCTTCCTGTGAAAGCCAATCAGGCAGACCCTTGGGTGCGCCGAGTCGCGGTATCCAGCCGCCGGCAGCTCGTTTAGGGTCTCGAACGGTGGGATCTTCTCGTGGTGAATCTGGCGACAAATACAAACGACTAAGAAGGCCGCGGGGATCGCTATCGTATTCGGACTCCGCTACGCCACCCGGTTCGTTGTGGTAGAGGATGTAGAAGAAGTTGTCGCCGAAGTTTCGTCGCATTCCGTCCATCGGCGAATTGTCTGCTCGGCCACCGTACGGAACACTCATCATCACCAGACCGGAAAAACGGGTGGGATGAAGGAGAACGCTGTGGGTTGCGACTGGTGCGCCCCAGTCATGCCCGACTATGATCGCTTTATCGACACCGACTGCATCGAGGATACCGACCATGTCTGCTGCCAGTTCAACGACGTTATAGGCATCGATATTTTCGGGTGCATCCGTTTGTCCGTAGCCCCGCATTTCCGGAACCACGACGCGGTAGCCGGCGGCAGCGAGTGCGGGAATTTGGTGTCGCCACGAGTACCAGGACTCGGGCCAACCATGAGCAAATAACACGAGCGGACCGTTGGTCCCCGCCTCCGCGATACGCATACGAATCCCGTTCGTTTCGATGAAACGAAATTCGACACCCTGCAACGATTGTTCGACCATCCGTTTTCCCTCTGTTCGTCGCTCAGATTGAGTTGTCGCTGCTTGTTCCGTGCAACTCGAACCCGCCAATCCGAAGATCACCAGTATTACCCATTTTCGTTGCATATAAACTTTCAATTTGAGACAACGGATACATGGTATCTCTTGTCACGTGCATCGGGGCGAGGGAACAGGCAGACGATGTCGTCTCAACGTTTTAATGGGCCGTCTATATGCAATATCTAGTCTAGATAAACACTACAAATTACTGATAAATAACAAAATATAATATTATAAATTGAGGGAGATGGGGGCGCGATGTCGACGAAAGGTCGAGCGTCGGATTTGAATCGAGGGAGCTCTTCATGAAAGTGACAGACGTTAAAACGATCGTGGTGGAGGCGGAAAAACCCTACATCGGTGGTAAATATTTCTTATTCCTTGAACTCTTGACCGACGAAGGCATCGTCGGTATCGGCGAGCGCATTGCAGGGAGCTCGTACTCCAATCGGCTTAGCGACCTTAAATCGCAAGTGAATCTCATTGAAGAATTTGTCGGGCAATTTGTCGTGGGTCAGAACCCACTCAACATCGAGCTAATCTGGGACAAGATGTACGGGACGCATCACGATCTGCGGCATCCGAGTTTATACGGAACGCCGGTGATCAGTGCGATCGACATGGCGTTGTGGGACATCGCGGGCAAGGTCGCCAATCAACCGATCTACAACTTGTTGGGTGGCCAATATCACGAAAAGTTACGCGCCTATGCTTACATGCCGAGCGTCGACCTAGACAAGCACCCGGAGAAAGCGGGTGAAGTTGCGGTGCAACTGTTGGAAGAAGGCAACTCGGCGTGCAAGATTGATCCGTTTATGCCGTTGCATCCGATACGCGACATCCCGCTCTCGCAGATCGAGCACGCGGGCAAGATCTTCGAGAGCATTCGTAACGCGGTAGGTAATCGACTCGAGGTGGGGATTGGCACGCACGGCCAGATGCCTACCTACAGTGCCATCCGTGTTGCCAACTACTTGGAGCCGTATCACCCATTTTGGTTCGAAGAACCGGTGATGCCGGAGAACGTTGATGAGATGGCGCGAGTCGCCGCACACACCAGCATTCCCATCGCGACCGGTGAGCGCTTGGTCACGAAATACGAATTCGCCGAGGTACTCAAAAAACAAGCAGCACAAATCTTACAACTCGACGTTGGCCAATGTGGTGGGATCACGGAAGCAAAGAAGATCGCCAGCATGGCGGAAGCCCATTACGCCATGATTGCGCCGCACATGTACTGTGGTCCCGTGGCTGCCGCCGCCGCCATCCAGATCGATACCTGTTCGCCCAATTTTCTTATCCAGGAAGCCAATCAAGGACCGCTCCACAAGAAAATATTTAAAGAACCCCTCGTCTTCGAAAACGGATTCATTGTCCCGCCAACCGGTCCTGGTCTCGGGGTGGAGTTCGACGAGGACGTATTGAACGCCCACCTCGTCTCGTGATCGCGTAACCACATGCTAGATGCTATGAAGCTCAAGGTGCTATGTACGGCGTGCTTGCTTGCGGGACCGGTGTTCGCTGAAACGTTCGAACAGCGGGTTGTCGAGGTGCTAAAGGCCACGCCGCTTGTCGATGGTCACAACGACATTCCGTGGGCGTTTCGTCGACGTGTCAACAACCGCCTGGACCGTCTCGATCTCTCGGATGACTTGAGCCGCGTTGAACGTCCGACACACACCGATATTCCGCGTTTAATCAAAGGCCAGGTGGGCGGTCAGTTCTGGTCCGTGTATGTGCCAATTAGCGAATACGGTGGCGGGTCGGAGCATACGCAGTTAGTCATCGAACAGATCGACTTCGTACACCGGATGGTTGACCGTTACCCGAAGACATTTGAGCTCGCTTATAC
>Ga0209034_10001208_pt1 | contig 12747 bp, 12 predicted proteins | sample MarorgKNORR_S2LV_2_FD_188219 | JGI IMG/M metagenome (GOLD analysis project Ga0209034, IMG submission 188219) | Marine microbial communities from the Southern Atlantic Ocean, analyzing organic carbon cycling - 250m_A/KNORR_S2/LV (SPAdes) (version 2) | ecosystem: Environmental > Aquatic > Marine...
CAAGACAACTTTTACAGCGTGAGGCCCTGCGATGATATCCGCCACCTGGTCTGCTTCGATCGGTTCTCCAGATTGAGCGCTGACAGGTGATAACGGAGCTAGTAATAAGAGTGTAGTTATGAAAGCAATCAGGGCGATATTTGGAAGTCTGATAGCGGTGATACCCATAGATATAAATCGAGATATATCCTGCTGCGGCAACAGGAAGGTTGATGCTTGTTGTCCATGAGAAGCGAAATTCCCGCGTCCGCGCATTCTCCAGACGGGGGAATTTCGCCGGTCTGTTACTCGGTTAGATGCCCCAGACTAAAGCTGGAATGTCTTTTTCCAAATTCCTGGCGAGCCAGCCGCGTGAGTCATAATGTCTCGCATCCGGCCGTTATCCGGATGAATTTCCCTCTGCCTCAACCACTCGTCGGTCTCTGAAACGTTCTCGTTTTCAAACTCATAAACAGTGGCAAACTGAGGTTCACCTCGCACAGATTTCCAGCGGCGTCCACGAATCACGCCAGGACACTTTTCGTAGTTCGGTACGTAAACACCACTGTACCATTCATTCCATTCCCCTTGATCATCGGGCGCAACGTCCATGCGGCCAATTTGCAGCGCCGGTGCCATGTCGCTGTTGGCAATCCCATCGGTAAGGGATGTGGGGTGAATCATGTCCAACACTAGATTAAAAAAGTTGGTGCCGATGAGGTTTGGAGATACTCTTGAACCCCATTCGGTACGAGGCCGGTTCTTGAAGGCGTCTGTATCGATCACGTCGACGCTCTCCAACTCATAGACAGCTAGATGTTTGGGCCCGCTTTTAGTTGCCTCATAGCGGGCTGCGTTCAGAATGCCGGGTACGCCCAAAAGTTCTTGAAGATGCTCCTCTTGATACCACTTATTGAAATCGCCTTCCTTGTCGGCCGGGATATCGGCCCCAACCAACATCAGACCAGTTCCTTTTCTATTTGCCATTACTCCTCCGATTTTCCTGTTCAGATTTTCCGGTTATGTTCTGCCAATTTTCGGCTGGCGAAAGCTGAAGCGTATTTCTCAACATCCCAGGTGAGCCATCAATTCCGTGGTGCTGCATCGTCGAGGCCGTTCCATCGGCCTGCCGAAGCCCCGCTGGCACGACACTCCGATTCTCAACCAAGTATATCGCGGCATACCGAGGCTTCCACGATATTGCCTTCCATCGGCCAGTTGGCGCCATAATAACCAAGGCAACCGAGTTTGGCTACACAGTGGAATCAGACGGACACGAGATGCTTTACCAGCTCTTTCGGAGCCGACAAAAACGGTGAGTGACTAGTGTTCATGGTGATTATCCGATCGCAAGGGACATTGGCCTGCATCTCTCTTTGGTAGGGAAGTAGCAGTGCGCCGTCCAGCTCGCACTCTATGTAGACCTTGGCTACCCGTCCGTAATTCTCTAGAGTTGTCTCTATTGTGTCCATCAGCGGACCAGAGGGCTGGGGAACCAACATGGTTTGGGCCCAGGCGAAATCGTCGTCTGTGCAGTCATTGTAGAACCGGTCCCTGAGCGAATCTGCATTGAATGAGATGGTAGCGAGATCATCCGAGACCATCCATACATCTCGCTCCAATCCAGACTTAACCGCTCCTGGATCGCGTGACTCTACCGGTCTCATGGCCTCCCCATTGCCGAGCAGCAATGCCGTAAGATACACCAGAGTCTTAATCTTGTCAGGGCGATACTCCGCACTCTGGGTAATGGTCAGTCCACCGAGACTGTGTCCTACTAGAATCGCAGGTTCGTCCAGCTCGTCGAGCACTTCGCATACGTGGTCCGTGTAAGATTTCAGTGTCACCTGGCCAGCCGGGATATCAAGCTCACCATAGGTGTTACCGGGCAGATCAACTGCGATTGCTTCATGGCCCTGGGCCACCAGCAAGGGAACGACCTTGTCCCAACACCAAGAGCCGTGCGATGCGCCGTGGACAAGAACGAAGGTGGTCATGAGAGAGCTCCTTACGTCAACTCATCTGAATTATGTTGTCGGGCGAATGGTGGATCACCGTGGCAATCTTCCAGCCGTCCACTGTCTTGCGGCACGCAAACGATGCGCCCCTGCGCTCCAGCTCGTCTCCATCTTTGGTGTATCTGATAGCCAAGCTGCTGGCCATCGCCGTGTTGTCGTTCAATATCTTGATGCTCGCTCTCGACCGCTCGGTATGGTCAAAGCCAGATTCCTTCAGGTCATTGAAGCGAGGAGCCCAGAAACCTTCGACTTCGTCCACCGTAGAATATATCAAAACCTCTTGAGGGGTTATGAACGCACATGGCAGGTGGAAATACGAGACTATCGACCGGAGGTCTAGGACGCTAAAATCCCGAAAGTAGTCAACGAATAACTGATCAACTTCCTGCTCAAGACCGGTCATACTTCACCCCTCAAGATCTGGTGTCTGACGGCTGTTAGCTGGCATCTTGTTACTCGAGCATCGACTCGCGAAAGCCGTCGATGACACTCTGTTGGACACCGTGGTGGATCAGGTATGCCTCGGAACCACCAAAGTCACTATACATCGAGTCCAAAAACTTCTCGATGGCAGGTTGTGGGGCTATGATTCCTTCCCGGGTGGAACTCTCGAATCCAGGCATTTTTTTGATACGCGCCAGAATGCCGTCGATTACCTCATTAGTCATAAGAAAGTCGGCGATAACGTTCTCTCTGCTGACACCGAGTACCGTCAGGATGGTCGCGCCCAGTATGCCGGTGCGGTCTTTGCCTGCACTGCAGTGAAACATGGCTGGTTGGTTCAAGTCTTGGGCCAACGCAGTGAAGGCTTGGGCGATTAGTTGGCCGGAATTGTGAAGCATCCACTGATAGATCGCCGATAGCCGGTCGGCTGATTGCTCGCCCGAGGTAGGCGGTTCGATACCTCTGCGCTCCAGGAACGGATAGTTGTGGTAAGCGAGTCCGGAGAGAGCTAGGAGACCGCGCCCGTCCTCCAAGACGCTGTTACTGCTGCGGAGGTCAACCACTGACTTGATGCCAAGGTTCTCCGTGATAGTCCTCACGTCCGATGCGGTCAGAGTGCTGGGAGAATCGCTACGGAAGATGCGTCGCCACTTCACGGTACTTCCTGCGTCCGTTGGATAACCGCCTTGGTCCCTGAAATTTACTACTCCCTCCAAGGGTATTCGCCGTTCTATCTCTTGAGTCATCAGCCGGGGTTCAGGCCCCTTCCACCCCCATCTCTTTGGCAACAGCCAGCATTGTCTTCGCAGTGGCTTCGTGGGCGATGTCCACCATGTCACCATCGAAGGTTACCGCCGCCCCACCGGTTTTCCGCATCTCTTCCATCGCCGCAACCAGCCCCTGCCAATGCTTCACCTCCTCAGGTGAAGGAGAGAACACTTCGTTCACCACAGGGACGTGAGACGGGTGGATCAGGTGCATCCCGGTGTAGCCTAATTGCTTCAACTGGACTGCCAAGGCGCGGAGGCCATCCAGGTTATGGATATCCATCCAGCCGCCGCTCATGGGATAGGGAACACCAGCAGAACGGGCATCGATCAGAACCTTCGACTTCAAGAACAGGGTCTCCAGACCTTCAGGTGTCCACTGGAAACCGATGGACCTGGCTGTGTCTCCGCCCTTGCCGCCGCTGCCGCCCATATGGGCAACTCTGGGAGATGAAGACGCAATCTCATAGGCCAGGCGGATACTGGTAGCGGTCTCCATTCCCGGATCGATGTAGATGCTCCCAACTTCCATGCCTGCTTTACGCTCGAAATGGGAGAGCAGGTTGTCAACCTCGATAACGTCGGCCGGGCTTTCGACCTTGGGCAGCAGAACACAGTAGAGCTGCGAACAGGTGACAGCCTCTAAGTCGCCGCCGGTCAGACCCGTTTCAAGACGGTTGACTCGGACGGTCAGAGTGGGGTCCTCTCCACCCAGCTCCTCCAGCATCTTGCGAACCAATGCGCGGGCTTCTGCTTTGTTGGGGATGGGCACCGAGTCTTCGAGGTCTAATATCAGGGCGTCCGCGCCGTATTGGGGCGCCTTCCGCATCCAGTCCTCTTTGTTACCAGGGACATACATGGATGTGCGCAGCGGTCTGGGAGTTGCCATTTGGGGGCCTCCTTCGGGGACAACGAAGCCATCGAATTCTGGGTTCAGATTACTTTTTCTTCTTTGAGCGTTTCCATTTCTTGGTCAGAGAGTCCGAGATACTTGGAGAATATCTCTCTGTTGTGCATTCCTAAGGTGGGGGCGCCAGGAATTGTAGGCAATTCTCCGCCGGAGAATTTGACCGGAAATCCTGAAGCCACGCCCTCAACCGGGCCATTCATCGCTGCGTTCAGCATCGGAAGCAGGCTGCCACGATCCCAGAAATGCTGGTCTTCCATAACCTGTTTGGCGGTGCGTACAGGAGCGCAAGGTACATCGAATGCCTCCAGGCGTTTCAGGGCGTCTTCAAGCGTGAATTCACCGATCAATCGCTGGACTTCTTTGCGAGCTTCTTCCACGTTGGTCGTGCGAGCTACGTAATCGCTGAACCGCGGGTCGTTCAGTAACTCTGGAGCTTCCATGGCGCGGGAGAGTCGTCCCCACTGGTCGTCGCTGGTAACGGTCAAAGATAGGTCTCCATTCTTAGTTTCATAAAGCCCAGTGGGCCCGCTGCGACTGATATTGCCAGTACGCAGTGGGATACCTTCGGCGATGGCTTCTTCGAGGTTCTCCATGAACATCATCGACACCAAGGTGTCCATCATGGAAACATCCAAATATTGCCCCTGTCCGGTGTGTTCTTTCTCGCGCAGCGCAGCCAAGATTGAATAGCAAGCAAACATGGGCGTAACTAGATCTCCGATGTAGAACCCTACCTTCACCGGCGGCCTCTCTTCTTCGCCGTTGATGTCCATCAGGCCGCTCATACCTTGTATCTGAGGATCGTGGGCGGGCTTGTCGGCATAAGGTCCGGTTTGGCCGTATCCTGAAATGGAGCAATAGACGATGCCAGGGTTAACCTTGGCGACTTCTTCGTAACCCAATCCTATCCGGCGCAGCGAGCCAGGAGCCAAGTTCTCCAAGACCACGTCACATCCCTTGGCCATCTCCAAAAACATCTGCTTGCCCTTAGGTTTCTTAAGGTCAATTGTGACGCTTTTTACCCCCTGAGTGCGCTTGAGAAACCGTGTAGAGATGTCTTCATCGGTCTTGGGCCGTACATGGGTTCCCTGCGGGCCAGCGAACGGGCCGTTGCCCCGGACCGGGTCTCCTTTGCCGGGTATCTCAACCTTGATAACTTCAGCTCCCATACGGGCCAGGTTCATGGAGCAGAAAGGGCCGGCAAGGTATACGGTGACCGCCAGAACTTTCAGGTCTTTCAATGGTTCCATAGTTTCTCTACTATTCGCCGTTGTTCTAATAAAATATGGGTGCGCACAGGTTGTATTCGACGGCCATTCTCTCACAGAATCGGCCCGCTGTGGTACAATTTCCAGACTTCAGCCAGGCACTAGATTACGCGTGAGGTAGACTCGATGGCAGATAACATCGTCTTGTCCAACACAGAGTATAAAGTTGTGGGAACCCGCCCCATTCGCCACGACGGCACCGACAAGGTGACGGGCCGGGCCAAATACGGCGCAGACTTCCAAGCTGCCGGGATGTTATTCGGCAAGGTCTTACGCAGCCCTCATGCCCACGCCCGCATCAAATCAGTCGACACCAGTAAAGCGTTGGCGTTGGATGGCGTGTCAGCCGTTATCACTGGCTCTGATATGCCGGGCGCCAACAAAAAGGACGCCCCCCGGGGAGTGCAGATGGCCAGTGACAACCTCATGGCCCGCAGCAAGGCTGTTTACAAAGGCCATGCTGTTGCAGCTGTAGCGGCAGTGAACCAGCACATCGCAGAGACTGCCCTCGACCTGATCAAGGTCGACTACGAGGTTTTGAAACCCGTCATGGACGTCCACCAGGCGATGGCCGACGACGCTCCTCTGATTCAAGAAGAGCTGACAACGACCGAATTAGGAGAACGTACAGCCAAGAAGAGCAACATCGCCACCCATGTTCAGCACTCCCAAGGCGACATCGAAAAAGGCTTCGCGGCGGCGGACGTCATCGTCGAGCGCGAGTTCAGCAACGAGACCGTGCACCAGGGATATATCGAACCCCATGCTGCCTCCGCTATGTGGAATATGAACGGCGAAATCACCGTTTGGTGCAGCACCCAGGGCGCATTCACAGCCCGGGACGCCATCGCTCCAATCCTGGATGTCCCAGTTTCCAAGATCAAGGTTGTGCCCTTGGAGATTGGCGGTGGGTTCGGTGGGAAGATTCCTGTCTATCTGGAACCCATCGCAGCACTGTTGTCCCAAAAGACGGGCCGGACGGTCAAAATGACTATGACCAGGGCCGAGACATTCGAGAGCACCGGCCCCACGTCAGGCACCTATATGAAGGTCAAGATGGGCGCCACCTATGACGGCAAAATCACGGCGGCTCAGGCCGATCTAGCTTATGAAGCCGGCGGCTTCCCCGGTTCTCTGGTCGGGGCCGGAACCCAATGCATATTCGCTCCATATGACATAGAAAATATGCTGTCCGACGGCTATGACGTCCTAGTCAACAAGCCCAAGGTTGCACCCTACAGGGCCCCCGCCGCCCCCAATGCCGCCTTTGCCGGAGAGCAAGTGGTGGACGAGTTGGCTCAGAAACTGAACATCGACCCCTTGGAATTCCGGCTGATGAACGCCGCCAAGGAAGGCACACGCCGCGTTGACGGCCCCATATACCCGGTGATCGGCAACATAGAGTGCCTGGAAGCAGCCAAGGGCTCGGCCCAATACAAGTCGGAAATAAAGGGTCCCTACCGTGGCCGAGGTGTGGCGTCTGGTTTCTGGTTCAACATCGGGTTCCAGTCCAGTGCCGCCATCTCAGTGAACGCCGACGGTACTATCAGCCTGGTGGAAGGTTCAACAGACATCGGCGGCACCAGGGCGTCCATCGCTATGCAGGCCGCTGAGGTTTTGGGAATACCAGCAGAGGACGTCCATCCCAGCGTGGCTGACACCGATTCCATCGGCTATACGGCCATGACCGGCGGCAGCCGTACCACCTTCGCTACAGGCTGGGCGGCCTACGAAACGGCACAAGACATCAAGAGAAAGATGATTGGACGCGCAGCCTCCATCTGGGATGTTTCCGAAGAAGACATCGAGTTGTCCGAGGGCGTATTCCAACACAAGGACGACCCAGAGTTAAAGCTGACCTTCAAAGAGCTGGCCGGCCAACTAGCCGGTTCCGGCGGCGGTATCTCCAGTCAGACCACCGTGGACCCGTCCGGAGCCGGTGGCGCATTCGGCACCCATGTGGTCGATCTAGAAATTGACCCGGATACCGGCAAGGTCACGATCTTGGATTACACCATCGTGCAAGATGCTGGCAAAGCCGTCCACCCCAGCTACGTGGAAGGTCAGATGCAGGGAGGGGTTGTGCAGGGGATCGGCTGGGCTTTGAATGAGGAGTACACCTTTGATGGCGACGGCCGGATGGCGAACTCTTCCTTCCTGGATTACCGCATGCCCACCAGCCTGGATCTGCCCATGATCAATACGATAATCGTTGAGGTTGCCAACCCTGGCCATCCTTACGGAGTCCGTGGTGTTGGAGAAGTGCCGATTGTCCCTCCGATGGCCGCAATAGCAAACGCGATCGCGCGGGCCATCGGCATCCGCATGGAGCACTTGCCCATGTCCCCAGGCGCCATACTCGAAGCCATGTGGGCCAAGGACGGTGAACCAGCAGGGTTGCAAGCTGCTGACTAGCACAAGGTGACCTAAAACAGGCCAGCCCATTGAGAGGGGCTGGCCTGTTTTTATTTAAACCGAAAAGTTGAATAGGATTAGGAGAGTAATCATGACTAGAGTGCCGTACGCCAACAGAGATACTATGGACGTTCACGGTCAAGAGATATGGGACGACATAGAGACCAGCCGGGGCGGAGTCGCCCGTAATTACGCGGCCTTGCTGAACAACCCAGATGCTTCCGCTGCCATGATCGGGCTCGGGACCTACGCCCGCTACAACACACCACTCGATCCCAGGATCAAGGCACTGGCGGTCCTCACCGCCGCACGGGAGGCCTGTGGTCGGTATGTATGGACGGTCAACCAACCCGCTGCAAAAGCCGCCGGTTTGTCCGACGAGACTATCGCCGCCATCCATGAATACCGGGCTCCGACCGGATTCGACGCTAAGGACGCTGCTGTGGTGCAGTTCGTTCTGGAGATTCTCAGGCAGCACCGAGTGTCAGATACTACGTTCAAAGGGTTGCAGGCCATGATTGGTGACGAAGGGGTGGTAGACATATTGGTTGTTAGCGGCTACTACCACACCCTCGCCCACGCCCTACAAGCCTTGGATGTTGACCTACCGGAAGGCACGCCTTCCGCCCTCACTTACTAAGGCTTACGCCATAGATAGAAAGAGCGGCCGGCCCGCCGAGGCGAAGGAACCGCTGAAGGAGCGGCACACTACCGGTCGCTGAGCTTCGGATTCTACGTGCAAGCCCACCTGGAGTCAACCACCACAGGCAGGCAGCCGAACAACGCTGAATATTTGGAAGGTGAGTACTTATGGGTAACTACGCTTATCTGGTGATGATGGACATTCCCGCGGATATGGAAGACGAGTTCAACCGAGTTTACGATACCCAACACGTGCCTAATATCGTGAAGGCACCTGGAGTTAATGGGTGCGTCCGCTACAAGGTCGAATCGACCAACAATGAAGGGATGGCCCGCTACGCTGCGCTGTACGACATTGATTCTCCTGAGATTCCAACTTCAGATGGGTGGTTAGCAGAATCAGAGAAAGGGGACTGGCCCACGCAAATCAGACCTCACGCCACCAACCGGTCGCACACGATCTATAGAAAGGTGGGGTAGCGCACAGGCTGAACAATCAACAATGCTTAGAAAAGATGACTAATGGAACTATGCCGCGACGCATGTGATGGTCCGGGTAACCCCGGAGATCGACTGAACCTGGCCAGTTACCAGGTCGGCCATCGCTACCATATCGGGCGCTTCCACCAGGGCAATGATGTCGAACTCCCCGGTGACGATATCCACTGACGGCACGCCAGAAAGAGCCTGGAGAGCCGTTGCTACGTCCCGGGATTTGCCGACCTGGGTCTCGATAAATATGTACGCCCTAGCCGCCATCAGGTACCTCTCTGGTCTCAGTCTGAGACGTAGGCGGTGCTGGTGACCTCTACAAGGTTGTTTGGGTCTCCGAAATTAACGACTACTGTAGTTCGGGCAGGCCGATCATGGGTGAAGAACTCTGCGTAGACTTCATTGAAGCCCGGCAGGTCATCCCGGTTTGACACATAGCAGGTATTGGTCAGCACATTGTCGATGGACGAGCCAGCCGCATCCAATATCAAAGAGATTCGTTCCAATGCGTACCTAGTCTGCTCCTTTATGCCGTTGCCAACTTCGCCGTTGGTGGGATGGCGACCGGTATTGCCAGCAACAAAGACAAGGTCGCCAAGCTTGGTAGCTTGAGACAATGGAGCAGCCCCAGCCGTTACCTTGTCAGTGGAAATTATCTCTTTTCTGGACATGCAAACCTACCTTAAATCTTCAATTATCAACGTTGATATATCGTCACTGAGGCTTACCCTGCTCCAAGCCCGTAAGTCCTTTTGCTCATGCGCCTCTGCTTAGATAGGTGCCCATTATATCCTTGGCCAGAGGAGTGTCAATCAGTCTTCTCTCAGATCCGTTGGGGGGCACGCTCCACAGTCCATATTGCGCGACTGACCTAAAACCCATAAAATGGGGCCACAAATTGCGCTACGTCGTAGACGTGGCCGTAGGTTTTAACAACAGGTAGGCACCCAAAGTGTTACGTCCACTGAGCCTTTGAGGCCAGTTGGCCCATTCCCCATCACCAAAAGAAAGGGAGCGATGCCAAACATGGATGCAAAAGACCTGAGAAACGTGGCCCTCCTCGGCCACTCCGGATCCGGTAAGACCTCTCTTGCCGAAGCGGCTTTGTTCACTACAAAAGCCACCACCCGCATGGGTACTATCACCGACGGCAACACCGTTTCAGACTTTGAGCCGGAAGAAGTGAAACGGGGAGGCAGTATCCAGACCAGCCTCGTGTCAATCATTGATGGCGACGCCAAGATCAACTTCCTCGATACGCCCGGTTACGACGACTTCCTAGGCGAAGTTGTAAGCGCACTCCGCGTCGTAGAAGGAGCCGCCATCGTCGTGGCAGCCCCCACCGGCGTGGACGTGGGAACGGAAAGATCTTGGAACATGTGCGAGTCCTCCCAGATTCCCAGGATGTTCGTGGTCAACAGAATGGATCGGGAGAACGCGAACTTCTCGCGTAACGTCTCAGATATCCAAGCGTCATTCGGACGCCAGTGCATCCCGTTCCAGATTCCTCTAGGGGACGCCCAAGATTTCAAAGGTGTGATCAGCATCATCGACCCACCCACAGACATCCCTTCGGAAGTCGCCGACGAGGTGGCATCAGCTCGGGAACGTCTGATTGAAGCAGCTGCAGAAAGCGACGACGAGTTAGCCGACCGCTACCTGAGCGGCGAAGAACTCTCATCTGAAGAAGTGATTTCCGGAGTGCGGACTGCCGTCTTAGCCGGACAACTGGTGCCGATCTTGGCAACCTCTTCGGCTCCGGAAGCCATCGGAATAATCGAGTTTCTCGAAATGGCTCGCTCCTTCCTGCCTTCGCCTATTGACGGTAAGCCCGCTGTAATATCCAAGGGCGACGAAGCGGCTGAATACCAAGCGGACGCCGCAGCCCCTCTTGCGGCGTTCGTTTTTAAAACAATGGCCGACCCGTTCGTGGGTAAGCTCTCGGTCTTCAGAGTCTACCAAGGCACGATCAAGAGCAACTCCGAAGTGTGGAACAGCAACCAGGAACAGGCTGAACGCATCGGACAGCTATATCTGCCCAAGGGCAAGAACCAGGATAACGTTGCCGAGATTACGGCCGGGGACATGGGTGCCATCGGCAAACTGAATACAACCCTGACGGGCGATACACTTTCGACTCGCGACTCCGCTCTAAAATTTCCCGGAATCAAGCAGCCGGTCGGCTACTTCAGAATGGCGGTCACTCCAGCGTCCAAAGACGACTTGGACAAGATGTCCATGGCTCTCGGTAGAATCGTGGAAGAGGACCCCACACTGCAATTCAGCCGTGACGCCAACACTAGCGAATCTCTGATTACCGGTCTCGGAGATGCCCAGATTGAGGTCGCCCTAGAGAAGATTAAACGGAAGTTCGGTGCTGACCTGCGAGTGAAGATGCCCAGGGTGCCCTACCGCGAGACTATTACCAAGATTGCCAGCAGCGAGTACCGTCACAAGAAGCAATCGGGTGGGCACGGGCAATTCGGCCACGTAATTCTCAGATTGGAGCCTCAAGACCGTGACCAGGGCTTTGAATTTGCTACCGAAATCACCGGAGGACGCGTACCGAAGGAATACATCCCTTCGGTAGAGAAGGGCGTGAACAAGGCACTGGACGAAGGGTCACTTGCGGGCTTCCCGTTGGTTGACTTAAAGGCAGTTTTGTACGACGGCAGTTACCATGACGTTGACTCTTCGGGTATGTCTTTCGAGATTGCCAGCATCCAGGCTCTGAAGCAGGGTCTGGGAGACGCTGGCCCGGTGCTACTAGAACCAGTGGTCAAGCTTTCAATAAACGTGCCGGACGCCTACACCGGAGAGGTCATCAGTGACATCAATGGTAAACGAGGACGGATTCTCGGTATGAATCCCGACGATGGAACCACCATCATAGAAGCCGAGGTCCCGCTAGCGGAGGTCCAGCGCTACGCGCAAGACTTGCGCTCAGTGAGCCAGGGCCGGGGTACTTATTCTTTGGAATTTGACCACTATGATCAGGTGCCAGCCAACCTGGAACCCAAAGTGATTGAAGACGCCAAGAGGGCCAAATCGGAAGAATAAATCTCGGATATATTCGGATTAACGAAAAAAACGGCCCCGGCTTATTCAAAAGCCGGGGCCGTTTTCTTTCGGTCTTCGTAGTCTTTTCAAGCCACCCATGAAGAACGCAGCCCGCCGTGCTCCAACATCGCAAGAAGCTGGTGGTCCGAAGAATTCTCCTTCGGGGCATTTATACGGCCTTTGGTAATCTCCTCGCCCTCTTACGCCATCTTGTGGCCTATCGTCAGTAACCCCAGGACGGGTTGTACTCACCGAAGACATCGCGGAAAACGTCCATCATCTCGCCCAAGGTGGCGTAAGCCTTAGCGGCTTCAACCAAGTGGGGCATAGTGTTTTCCGAACCACGAGCCGCTTGTTCCAAAGCTTTTAACCGCTGGGCTACTTCCCGGTTGTCACGGGTGCGTCGGACCTCGTTCAGACCTTCAACCTGCTTCTTCTCCCCTTCGCGGTCAACTCGGAGTAATGGAATCTCAGAACCTTCTTCCGTTCGGTATTCGTTGACCCCTACAGTGATGCGCTCTCTCCGGTCATCTTCCTGCTGGTAGACGTATGAAGCGTCGGCTATCTCCCGTTGTAGGAAGCCGGTTTCCAAGGCTGGAATAACGCCACCGATATCGTCAATACGACGAAAGTAATCATAGCTGGCCTTCTGCAGATCATTAGTCATGGTCTCCACGAAATAACTGCCACCCAAAGGATCGACGGTATCGGTTATGCCCGTCTCGTGGGCGATTATCTGTTGAGTGCGAAGA
>Ga0209034_10001210_pt1 | contig 12744 bp, 9 predicted proteins | sample MarorgKNORR_S2LV_2_FD_188219 | JGI IMG/M metagenome (GOLD analysis project Ga0209034, IMG submission 188219) | Marine microbial communities from the Southern Atlantic Ocean, analyzing organic carbon cycling - 250m_A/KNORR_S2/LV (SPAdes) (version 2) | ecosystem: Environmental > Aquatic > Marine >...
TAGTACTTGTCGAGTTCCGCGAGGACCTTCTTCGCTCTGGCAATATCACCGTCGTACTGCATGCCAGCGTACCACTTGATCTTCTTCGGCTCCGTGCCCTTCACCCAGCGTTCAGGCGTGCCCTTGTACCCGGGATGAACCCAAGTGACACCCTTGGCATCGGTGAACTCAAAGCCTTCGCCTCCCGGCGGCAACAGGTCCCAGCCCAGGGCACGGTTACCGATGCAGCTCTTAAGAATCAGGACCGGTGCGTCAACGGCGTTGCCAATGTGGTGGCCGATGCCAAACTCCGGACCGATCTTTCCGCCTTTGATGGTCATCCACTCGTTATTGAAACCCCGCATGCCACCGGTGCCACTGCCCATCACGCGTACGTTTCGCACGTCCTTGCGCTCGGTCCAATTGCCTGCCTTATCCACGAGGTAAGGGTAAAACTTCTTCTCCTTAACCGCGTGTTCGAGCGAGCCTTCACCGCCCTTGATTTTTCCAGCCCCCAGCATATTGGATTGCCCCAAGAGGATGTAAACCTGGACCGGCTTACTCATATCCGCCGGTTTGCCGTCCGGATCAGGCAAGTCCTGAGCCGGAACCGACAGGGTTAGGACCGCCAACAAGGTGGTGGCAGTAAGAGTTTGGATAAGTTTATTTTTTGGTTTCATATTATTTCTTGGGATTTCGAAACTTTGAGAAAACATTGCCCGTTGATTTGGTCGGCAGAGTCGTCTGCCATTGTTCGAGTATCCTTATCAGTTCCTTTACAGTCTTGGGATGTTTCTCCTTGAGATCATTCTTCTCAAGGGGATAGGTTCGTACGCCTCCAGACCAAGCACGGGCAGAATACGGGTTGAGGGCTTCCAGCTCTCAACCAATATTTCCTCATCCAAAATCTTCTGTTTCATTGCGGCCGGGTGGATTGCAGTGCGGCAGCGAAGTGAGCGGTAAACTCGTCGAGATCGGCTTCGGTATGAGCAAGGGAGAGGTAAAGTTTTGTGCCCATCGGATTAAGGAACACTCCGCGGCGGAGCAATTCAAACATCACGGCTCGGCCGCGGTCGCGGTCGGCAGCGAGCCAGTCACGGTGGCTTTGCACCGGGCGATCGAGAAATGCCGCCTGCGCCAGCGGTCCGTCACCGAGTACCTGCGCCTTCTCGCCCGCCTGGTCAAGTGCCTGATCAAGTTGCTCCCGGAATCGCCTCCCCATCGCGTGCAACCGATCGTAAACCCCGGACTCGCTATACACGTCGATGGCGGCCAGCGCTGCAGCGGAGGAAACCGGGTTGCCGCCGGTGGTCGAGGCCGACCACGCATAGTTCGGTCCGGGTAACCGTTGCTCGTTCACCGCCGCCATTACATCAGCACGCCCCCCGAACGCGCCGATCGGGAAGCCGCCGCCCAGCCCCTTGCCGTAGGCCACGAGATCGGGCGACACGCCGTAATATTCCTGCGCGCCGCCCAGGGCCAGGCGGAAGCCGGTGACCACTTCGTCGAACACCAGCACAATGCCCAGCCCAGTCGTGGCCTCGCGGAGTCCCTGCAAAAAACCGTCCACCGGCGGAATGCATCGGTGCAGAGGCTCGACGATCACGGCGGCCAGTTCGTCTGAGTAATTGGTAAGAATTTTACGTGTTGAGGCGAGGTCGTTGTACGGCGCGACCAACACATCGCGCTCGACCGACGGCGCGCCAGTGCCGGAGGAATCCGGCTGCGGCAATTCGGGCAGATCGCTGCCAACCAAGCTAGTCACCCCTTCGGGATATTGACCATGATACGCGCCCTCGAATTTTAAAATCTTTGGCCGGCCGGTTGTCGCTCGTGCCGTTCGCAAACACAGCATGGTCGCCTCGGTGCCACTGGCAACAAACCGAATGCTCTCCACGCACGGACTGAGGTCGGCTATGCGCTCGGCCAACTCGACCATCGGCCGGTTGACAGCGGCGAAGTTGGCGCCCTTGGACGCTGCAGCTGCGGCTGCCTCAAGAACTTTCGGATGCGCATGGCCCACGAGCACCGCGCCCCATGCCATAGTCATGTCGAGATACTCACGTCCCTCGGTGTCCCACACGCGACAGCCCTGCCCACGCTCCAGCACCGGAGCATCGCCCTCCGGGATGCCGTATTCACCATTCGAGCCGCCGGGGAAAAACTGGAGCGCACGGTCACGGAAGTTGTCGGTAGCGATCATTGGTTCAAAAAATTAAAGACCGAGCCGCTTGGCCAAGTTTTCGGCAACGTCCTCAACCACAGCATCAGAGCCGCACGACTTGACACCGTCGGTCATCATCGTCAGGCAGAACGGGCAGCCGACAGCTACGGTTTCCGCGCCAGTCTCGACCGCCTCGCGCGCGCGCAGCACGGATACCCGTTGGTCGGCCTCCTCCTCCATCCACATCCGCCCACCACCGGCTCCACAACAAAAGGTCTTTTCGCGTCGCTGCTCCATTTCGCTCACGCCGTCGCCCAGTAGGTCGCGCGGCGCCTGGTGCACGCCGTTGACGCGCGCGAGGTAACACGGATCGTGATAAGTCACCGAGCCGTTGCGTTTGGGTGCGGTGAATTTACCGTCATCGATCAACTGCTGCAAAAACTCGCTATGGTGCACGACTTCAAATTGGTCGCCGAATTGCGGATAGTCGTGCGTCAGCGAGTTCAGGCAGTGCGGACATTGGGTCAGGATTTTCCGCACGCCATGCTGCTTTAGTGTCGCATGATTTTTCTCGGCCAATTCCTGAAATAAAAACTCGTCGCCTAGCCGCCGGGCCGAGTCTCCGGTGCAACATTCGTTCGGGCCCAGCACGGCAAAGTTCACGCCGGCCTTGAGCAGCAGCTTAGCGATGGCTCGGGTGACCTTCTGCGTGCGGCGATCGAACGACCCGGCGCAGCCGACCCACCACAGGATTTCAAAGTCGGGATGTTCACTGGCCAACGGCACGTCGAGCCCCTCCGCCCAGGCCAGGCGCTCGGCCTGTGGAAAACCCCAAGGGTTGCCCTTGGTTTGCATCTGACGCATCGAGTTGGCGGCGGAACCGGCCAGTGCCCCCTCGGCAGCGCGATCTCGGCGCAGGTCAAATAACAAGCCAAGCGGATCGACCCGCACCGGGCAGGCGGTCACGCAGGCGTTGCACGAGGTGCACGCCCAGACGGTCTCGGCCTGAATCGTGTCGCCGTGCAGCGCAACCGACCCGCCGTTGGCCGTGGCCTGCATCAGTCCCTTCAAATCCTGCACGACAGCCTTGGGCGAGAGCAGCTTACCGGAGGCAAACGCCGGACAGGCATCGTCACATCGGCCGCACTCCATGCAGGCGTCGAGGCTCAACAGTTGCTGCTGGTCGAGGTGTGCGATCTCCGAGACGCCGACCACGCCGGTTTCCTCGACCTCCTCGATGGAAATGGGCTTCAGTTGGCCAAGCGAAGGCGTGGAGAAAAACAGGTTCGCCGGACCGGTAATGAAATGAAGCAGACGCGTGAACGGAATCATCGCGAAGAAACCAAATACCATCGCGGCATGCACCCACCATACGACAAGATGCGCCGAGCGGCTGGTCGATTCGCTCATCCCGCCAAACAACTTGGCAACGCCGGCGCCGACCGGCGAACACCATAGCGCCAATCCTTCCGGCTGATCCCACACAATGCGCAGCCCCTCGACGAGGTAGCCCGTGACGCCGATGCCGAGGAACAATCCAAGTGCTGTCCAATCGCTTGCGCGATGCCCGACGCTGCTCGGTCGATGCATCCGCCGCCATGCGAACAGAGTGATGCCGAGGATGAACAGCATGCCGAACACATCGAGCGCTCCCTCGTAGATCACGTAATACCATCCGTAATGAAAATGAAACTTCTCCGACACCTTGGCCGCAAGGTGATCAATCTCCAGCAGCGTCGTGCCAAGGAAGAGCATCATGAACCCGGCGAACATCATGATGTGTGCCCAACTGGCCAGGCCACGGCCACGCACCCGTTTTTGCCCGAGGCCCTCCTTCAGCAACCGACCAAGACGCGGCTTCAGGCGCTGGTAATTGCCGAGCAGGATTTCCCTGAAAGCGACCGGCCTGCCCTGCCGCCACAGTTTCCAGCGACGCCACAGGCCCCAACAAAACACGAGCAGCGACGCCACAGCCAAAACGTAAAACGCAATGACCGACGACGGCGGAATGTTGCCGAACGTTTCACGCGTGATTTGCGCCGGATCGTCCATCACATTTTTACTCGTTCGGATTTTGGATCGTAGGCCGGCTGCAGCGATAGCTTGGCCGGCACGCTTTCGCAGGCCACCTCCAGCTCGTAGTTGCCGCTGAGCAAAAAGTCACGATCGATCCCATCGTTATTTCGTACGTAGCCCATGCCTATCCCTTGGCCAACGGTGTGCCCGAAACCACCGCTGGTGATCCAGCCCACGCGCTCTCCGTCGCGGTAAATCGTCTCGCGACCCAAAAGCACCACCTCGGGGTCGTCCACCGTGAAAAAGGCCAGGCGCTTGGCCAAGTGACGAACCTTTTGCTGCTCGAGCGCCTCGCGGCCGAGAAACGGTGTGTCGGTCTTCAGCTTGGCCGCCCAGCCGAGTCCGGCCTCGAGTGGGGTGTGATCGGGCGTCACGTCGGCTCCCCAGATCCGATAGCCCTTTTCCAGGCGCAAACTGTCAATGGCACGATAACCGGCGTTGGCGATGCCATGCCCATGGCCAAACTCCATCAGCCGATCATAAACCGCCGTCGCCGACTCGGCCGGCACATGCAGTTCCCAACCCAATTCGCCAACGAATGTCACACGCATAGCCCGCACCATCGCCCCGGCGACCTGCAAGTCGCACGAGGTTGCAAACGGAAACGCGTCATTCGACAAATCAGCGTCGGCGGCCTGCGTGAGCACTTCTCGAGCAAGCGGCCCCATCAGCCCCAGCACCGCATTCGCCATCGAGACATCCGTCAACTGCACATCGCACCCGGCGGGGATGTTGCGTTCAATCCAGTTGAAGTCACGCGCAGCCGAGCCGGTGCCGGTGACAATGTAAAATTCGTCCTTGGCCAGGCGGCAAACGGTGAGGTCGGCCTCGATGCCACCGCGCTGGTTGCAGAGCTGCGTGTAAACCAGCCGACCCGGCTCGACAGCGATGTCGTTAGCGCAGATCCACGAAAGCGCCTTCTCGGTGTCCGGTCCCTCGAGCCGGTATTTCGCGAACGAAGATTCATCGAAGAGCGACACCGCTTCGCGCGTGTGTCGGTGTTCGCGGGCCACATGTTCGAACCAGTTCGCGCGACTGTAGCTTGGCTCGTCCCTCGGCTCGACACCGTCCGGCGCAAACCAGTTTGGCCGTTCCCAGCCAAACTTACTGCCGAAACAGCCGCCGCCCGAGTTGAGCCGTTCGTAAAGCGGCGAGGTCTTCATCGGCCGACCCGACTCGTGTTCCTCGCTTGGCCAAGCCATCGTGTAATGCTTGCCGGTGGCCTCGGTCGTGCGATCTATGAGAAACTTCGTGTCGTGGTGATGCTCGCCGAATCGCCGGATGTCCACCGGCCACAAATCCATCGACGGCTCGCCACCAACAATCCACTCCGCCAACGCCCGTCCCGCCCCGCCGTTGGCCGCGATACCGTAGGCGTTAAAGCCGGCGCCGACAAAAAAACCACGCACCTCCGGCGCCTCACCGAGAATAAAACTGCCATCCGGCGTGAACGCTTCCGGGCCATTGATGAGCTGCCGAATACCGGCGTTTTCCAGCACAGGAACGCGACCGGCGGCCAGCAGAAATAACCCCTCGAACTGGTCCCAGTCGCTCTCAAGCAGTTGAAAATGGAATTCGCGCGGGATGCCTTTTGTCGGCGTCCATGGCATCGGATCCAACTCGTAGCCTCCCATCACGAAGCCTCCAACCTCCTCCTTGAAATAGCAGAGCCGATCCGGATCGCGCAACGTCGGTAGATCGGAGGTGACGCCCTCGACCGGCTCGGTGATGAGATACTGGTGCTGCATCGGCTGCACCGGCACGGAGACGTTAGCCAAGCGGCCGCATTCGCGCGCCCAAATGCCGCAGCAGTTGACCGCGATTTCGCACTCAATGTTGCCCTGTTCCGTTTGCACGGCGGCAACTTGCCCGTCTCGAATGTCGAAACCGGTCACGCGACAGCCCTCGATGATTTGCGCTCCCTTCATCTTCGCTCCCTTGGCCAAGGCCTGACACAAATCGGACGGACTCGCCTGCCCGTCTGTCGGCAGGAACGCTGCGCCAACCAAGTCCGAGACATCCATCATCGGCCAAAGTTCCTTTGCTTCACTTGGTGAGAGCAAATGCATCTCTAGTCCGAAGCTGTGAGCCGTGGTGGCCTGTCGCTTGATCTCGGAAAGGCGCTCGTTGTTGCAGGCCAGGCGCAGGCCACCGTTGGCCTTCCAGCCGGTTGCCTGGCCGGTTTCCTCCTCGAGTTTATCGTAAAGATCGACGCTGTATTTGAGCAGCTGCGTGATGCTGGCCGAGCTGCGGAGTTGGCCGACCAGGCCGGCGGCGTGAAACGTCGAGCCACCGGTCAAGGTCTTGCGCTCAAGCACGACGACATCGTTCCAGCCCAGGCGCGTGAGGTGATACGCCACACTACAACCGACGACGCCGCCGCCGATGATAACCACCCGCGCGCGCTCCGGGAGCTTGACCGGTTGAGTGGATTCCAGTGTGTCAGCTTCCGAGCCCATAATAAGTTTCGTAAATGCGCCTGGCTAGGGTTTGAGCCTCAGCCGCATCCCACTCGCCATCGAGGAACCGATCCGGGCTAAGACTGCGCACATAGGGCGACGGTTCCGACTCGAGCATCGACTCAACCACATGCCGGCCGATGCCGGCCGAGCCGCTGACACCGTGGGCGTTACAGCCACCGGCCATTACAAAGCCCTTGAGTTGCCTGCTCTCGCCGATGATAAATTTTCCGTCCGGCACAAAGGTGGGCCAGCCCTTGAAAATGCTGCGCACGCCAAGGTCGGCCGCCTTGCTGTAGAGCGGCGCGATCTGCTCGATAAACCAGCCCATCACGTCCCAGTCCTCCTCAACGCGCGGCGGCATCTGGCCGTTTTCGAAATCATCCGGCATGAGCGAAAGCGATTCGGGTTCCCAGCCCCCAAGCAGCAGACCGTTGATCTCGGCGCGAAGATAAAGCGAGGCATCCGGCACACGCATCACCGGTAGTTCCGGCTTCATGCCTTCAGCATCGACACTCACAAAATATTCGTGCCGCACCGGGAAAATCGGCAATTCGAGTCCGACCATTTTCGCGATGTGCCACGCGTGCGCGCCGGCGGCGTTGATGACTGTGTCGCAGGCGATTGCACCCTGGCTTGTGTCAACACCGATGACGCGGCCGTTCTCGGTGCGGATACCATCGGCCGTGACACCGGTGACCAGTCGAACGTTCTTTTGCCGGGCACGATGCGCATAAGCCATCGCAAGATCGTTGGGTTGCAGGTAGCCGTCGCTCGGACACCACAGCACCAATTTGGCCGGGGAAAAATCAAACATCGGCCACTTGGCCTTGGCGTCGCCATTACTGATGAACGATGTCTCAAGGCCGGCCTCTTCGGCAACGGTTTTCATCTGCTCGAACTCAGCGACACGCTCGTCGGTTAACGCCACGCGTAGCGAGCCGACCTGCCGCCAGCCTGGCTTGGCCTCCGGCTCGGCCTCCATTTCAGAGAACGTCCTGACCGACCACATGGCCAACTTAACGCGCTCGATGCTGGTGCGAACCTGACCGACCAGGCCGGCCGCCTGCGAGGTGGTTTCTGCGGCGAGCGCGTCGTTTTTCTCGAGCAACAGGACATCGGTTTTTCCGGCCTGACAGAGGCTGTGCGCGACACCGCAGCCGACGCCCCCGCCACCGATCACCACAATCTCTGCGTCGCCAAGCGTGTCCATCGAATCAACTTCTGTTCCGGTTTTTCGCCGCCTCGGTGAGTTGCGGCACAACCTCGAACAGATCACCGACGATGCCGTAGTCGGCCAACTGGAAAATCGGCGCTTCCGGGTCGGTATTGATGGCAACGATGTGCTTCGAAGTGCGCATGCCGGCCAAGTGCTGGATTGCGCCGCTGACACCACACGCAATGTAAACCTGCGGCGACACCACCTTCCCGGTCTGGCCGACCTGGTCGCGATACGGCCGGTAACCGGCATCGACCGCCGCGCGCGACGAGCCGACCGCCGCGCCGATGCTATCGGCGAAATTCTCGATGATGCTGAAGTTTTCCGCGCTGCCCAATGAGCGGCCGCCGGTAACGATGATTGCCGCCTCGGTGACATCCGGACGCACGTTGTCGCTGTCGATGATTTCCTTGAGTGCCGTTTTTTGTCCCGGCAACTCGACAGCAACCTCGGCAACCTCGGCGCTGCGAGAGGCATCCGGCTCCGGTGCCTTGACCGTGCGCGGCCGGACAGTGATCACCTTCAGGCTGTCACCGTTGAACTCAACTTCGGCCGTGGCTTTACCGGCGTAAACCGGGCGTCGAGCGGTCACCTGGCCGCCATCGAGACTCACTTGGATGCAGTCGGTGGCCAGGGCGGCATCGAGCGCGGCGGCCAAGCGCGGTGCAAGATCCCTGCCCTGCGGCGTGTGCGCAGCAAGCACCACGTCGGGGGCGAGTTGCTTGATGAATTGGCCAAGCGCCTGGCCAAATGACTCACCCGTGTAGCTGGCCAAAGCCGGCGAGTTGATGAGATGCAACTTGGCCACGCCTAGTTGTCCAAGCGGCCCAGCGAGCGGCTCGACGCCCTCCCCGGCAGCGACGGCGTGGACTTCCGCCTGCCCAAAGGGCAGCCCAAACAATTCCATAGCGGCTTCGCTGAGGGCACCGTTCTGGTGCTCGGCAATGATTAAAATTTTCATGTCGTTTTCTCGGGTCAAATGGCCTGAATTTCCTCGGCAAGTACGCGAACCAATTCCTTCGCTTGATCGGCGGGAGCGCCCTCAATGATTCGGCACGGCTTCTTGGGCGGTGGCAGCTCGAAGTTTTTCAGCCGTGTTTTTCGGTTAGCCTCGGTGACGCCCAACTCTTCCGCGGTTAATATTTCGATCGGTTTTTTCTTGGCCTTGATGATGTTGAGTGCGGTGGCGTAACGCGGCTCGTTGAGGCCGACCTGTGCGGCGACAACCGCAGGGAGCGACGCCTCGATGACCTCTATGCTGCCGCCGCCGACATCGCGGCGGCAGGTGATCGCGCCGTCGCCGTAGTTGATGCTGTTGACAACCGTGACGCACGGCATGTCGAGGAACACAGCGAGCGACTGGCCAACCGCCGCCGCACCATCATCGATAGCCTCCTTACCGGTGAACACGATGTCCGCCTGGCCAAGTTTGCCGATGGCGGCGGCAAGCAATCGGGCGTTCATAGACGAGTCGGCGTCGCCCGGCAGATTGAGTCGCACCGCCTTGTCAGCGCCCATGGCCAGAGCCATCCGCAGCGAGTCGGTCACTCGCTCGGGGCCGGCCGAGAGCACGGTGACGGTCGAGTCCGGCTGTTGCTCGCGCAGCCGCAACGCTTCCTCGATGGCCAGTTCGTCGTGTGGGGAGATGATCCACTGAATGTCTGATTCATCGATTCCATTCCTGTCCTCGCGCAACTTGATCCGCGTCGTGGTGTCAGGCACCTGCTTAATACAAACAAAGATATTCATCAAAAAAATCTACTCAATACTCCACTCGAATGTTGCCGTCGCCGTGCTCGCACTTGGCGCCGGCCTGGGCGAATGCCTCGGTCAGTGCGGCGTGGAGGATGGCACGCACGGCGGGGCCGTTCTCGATGCGGCGCAGGATGGCCTCGCCTTTTCGGTCGCCCACGCTAACAGTAATCTTGAGACCCCGTCGTTTGCAGGCAAGGCGCACTTCATCCTCCAGTTCACAGTTGAGCGGCTTCAGAAACGCATCGACATAATTGACGCCGATGCCGGAGCCGTCCGGTTTGTTCTCAGGCAGCCACTCGGCAGCGGCCGGGTTTTCCTCAATAACTTTTTCCATTTTTCAGCCTTTGTTTTTTGTCTCAATAAAGTGGTTTAGCCGATCACGCAAACCGGCGATGTGTTGCGGTGTGCTGCCGCAGCACGCGCCGAGGATATCTACACCAGCCAAAAACATGTCGGCAGCTTGGGAAGCCATCTCGTCGGGAGTTTGATTGTAAATCACCTTTAGATTCTGCAGGACGGGTTGCCCGGCATTGGGTTGAGCCATGATCGGCAAGCCGGAGCAATCCTGGTAACGCTTCACTGCGGCCTTGGCGCTGGCCATGTCGATGTTGGTGCCACAGTTCAGCCCAAGCACATCCGCCCCGGCCTCTTCCAAAAATGCGGCAGCCTCGTCCGGGTCGGTCCCCATCATGGTACGAAGCTCCCGGGTTTCATGAGTGAGGTCAAATGCCATGGAGGCAATGACGCACGGGGCGCCGGCAGCCTTGGCGGCTGCGATGGCCGCGCCAGCCTCATCCAACACTGTCTGCGTCTCGACGATGATCGCGTCAGCACCGGCCTCGACGAGCGCCCTAGCCTGCTCGACAAAGGCGCAGTCAACCTCCGCACGCGTGATCTCGCCATACGGCTCCATTAACCCGCCGAACGGCCCGATGTCTCCGAGCACGAACCCTTCCCGGTCGCCGAACGCACGACGGGCAACTTCAACCGCGGCCTTGTTGATACCAACAACGTCCGGGTTGTCCATGTGACGCCTGAGCATGATGCGACTACCGCCGAACGTGTTGGTAATCAGGCAGTCTGACCCGGACTCGACATAGCGACGCTGGATGGCCACGACCCGCTCCGGTTCATTCAAGTTCCATGCCTCACCGCAGCCGCCGCTCTCAAGCCCGGCTTCCTGAAGCTGAGTACCCATGGCGCCATCACCCAACAGCGGACGCTCCTTGATGGTTTCCAGCAGGGTATTACTCATCTGAATAAAGTTTGTAGTGAACGGTTTGCAGGGCGATTTTCCATTTGTGATCGCGGCTGGGCTGGCGGCAGAGGCATCCGGCCGGTTCTACCACTGGATTCCATTCCAAGGTTTGACTCAAGGTCTGGCCTGTAAAACCAGGCGCACTAACCATGGCCTGCGGAAATCCATCCGGATCCTTTATACAGGAACACATGCACTGATAATCCGAGTCGCTTGGCCGACAGGACAGCTTACGGATGGGATATCCGTCCTGGCGCAATCCCAGTTTAATGGAGTAAACAAATCCAAACGGCACACCCATATTGCTGCACGTCTTGCAATCGGGCCGAAAGGTGGCCTCGACGGACTCGCCACACAAATCAATCGTGAGCAACTCACGACTCCAGCGGCGCAGCGCCTTATCCGGATAATCGTAGTGGTTTTCGATCACAGCTGCGACCTTGGTTTCGACCGCAACACTTGATGCCGTATCGACTAGCGCTGTTATATCGCCGGCGAATCGCATTCGTCGGTGCGAACAGGGATCCATGCTGCAGCGGACGCAGGGGATTGCGCTGGGCTCGAGTGCCTGAACCACCGCACTTGGCCCCAGCCCGAAGAGTGCAAGCTGCGAGTGTTCCGGCGACAACATGCCGCTGTGAAGGATGTCCAACTTGGTCGCGCTTGACCAAGCGGGCTGCGCGGCCAGCAAGTCCAACAGCGCACATTGGTCGCCCAGATCCCAGCCATCATAACCGGGGCTTTCTTGCGACAGTGCAGCCAAGCCGGTTGGCTCGGCCAGATCGCAGATTGACTTGCGAGCCCGGAGTAACAACTGCTCGGCGGTGGCGGCGGCGGCGGCATTCAGGAAAAACGCCTCGTCTGGGCGTTCGGCGTCCCATAAACGCTGAATCTCCGCCGACACGCTTGGCCCGGCACCAACGGCCACCGCCACTGCGCAGTGCGCTTGGCCAAGCCTCAGTTTCTCGGCCAAAGCCCGGCTGGTGAACTCGGCACAGTTGGTCAAGCGGATGCGGTCGTTCTTCGTCTCAAGGTCTATCGGTTCGGACACAAAACTCCACGGACGACCATGTTCGTTCACCCAGTTCAGCGCCCGCTCGACACCCATCTGGACATCCTCGCTGAGTGGCTCTCCAGCAGGGGTGAAGAGGTGACGTTTCCACTCGGCCTCCGGAATGCTCACCGGCTCAAAAGGTTGAGATGCAATTGGCGCACCGGTCATATAATGGCCTCCGTGATTCGGTTTTGAAACGGCACAAACTGCGCGCCCTCGGTGAAGCAATGGAAGAATTCGGGAAAGGTTTCTAGTTCGACATGCTCGATGCGGCGGACAAGCTGGTCGGTTTCCTCCCGGGCCGCCACCGAGAGCAGCGCGAGCGTGGCACCCTCCAGCGCGGCGTTGCCCACCTGCACAATCCGCTCGTCCGGCAGATCGGGGATCAGGCCGATGCGGCGCGCATGGTCGATGTCGATGTGCCGGGCGAATCCGCCCGCGAGGTAAAAAACATCCAGATCTGAAAAATCGATGCCGTAATTTTGATGGAGCAGATGCAGTCCGGCGACGTTTGCGGCCTTGGCCTGCGCCAGTTGGCTGATGTCCTCCTCGGTCAGGTAAACATCGTTTTCGGAGTCGAGCCAAAACCGGTCGGAGTCGTCGGTTAAGCGGCCGCAACTGTTGATCCGCCCGGTGCGGAGCAGTTCGCCCAGCAGGTCGATCAGGCCGGAGCCACAGAGGCCGGAAGGTGGGCCGCCACCGATCACGCCTAAGCGCTGCTCCGGCTCGAGTTGCACCCGCTCGATCGCGCCATGAAGCGCCGACATGCCACACTGGATT
>Ga0209034_10001213_pt1 | contig 12716 bp, 9 predicted proteins | sample MarorgKNORR_S2LV_2_FD_188219 | JGI IMG/M metagenome (GOLD analysis project Ga0209034, IMG submission 188219) | Marine microbial communities from the Southern Atlantic Ocean, analyzing organic carbon cycling - 250m_A/KNORR_S2/LV (SPAdes) (version 2) | ecosystem: Environmental > Aquatic > Marine >...
CGCTGAGTTCGGAACCCGCTTCCTATACACGACGGCCCCATATAACAGCTTCGACACCCACGCCGGTCAGATGGTCGGACATTCTGCCCTCTGGACAGAGGTTTCCACCGCGGTCCGTGACTTCCAGGCCGACCTTATTGAGAATAACGCCTCCGACAACATGACTCTCTTGGTCTTCACAGAGTTCGGCCGCCGCGTCCACGACAACGGTTCCGGAACCGACCACGGATCTGGTGGGATTGCCTTCGTTATCGGCGACAACGTTAAGGGCGGGGTCTATGGTGAGTACCCTTCGTTGGAAGAGAGCAAGTTACTGGAAGGCGATCTCCACTTCAACAATGACTTCCGCGGCCTTTATTCCACTCTGTTAGAAAAATGGATCGGCATCGACGCCCAGCCAGTGGTGGGCGGTAATTTTGAACAGATGGCGTTCATCTAAACAAACAACCCGACGACTAAACGAGGTAACGATGACTACTGAAGCGCTGGGAGTATCCCTTCAATACAGTCACAGCTTGGGGCGCGGCGAGTTCGCCGGCCCCGGCTTCCGCAATCCTGTGGCCATAGCCAGAGGCGACGACGACCTAATGTACGTCGTTAACCGGTCTTATGAGTACCGGCCAGACGGCAAACGGGTGACAATCTGTACTGTGGATGAAGAATACATCGGTGAATTTGCCCGAGGCGTCCACACTGCTGGCGTTACCGACATCGTCACCGAAGATGGCTCACTCATCTGGCCCACAAGCGTGGCTCTGGACAAAGACGGGAACGTCTATGTGGCCGACGAGTGGCTGAACCGCATCTCCATCTTCAACAAAGACGGGGAGTGGATCGGTAAATGGGGCACCGAGGGTAGTGGAGATGGGGATATCAATAAGCCTTCCGGAATGGCCTTCGACTCCGACGACAACATGATTATGGTGGACAGCCAGAATAACCGCGTTCAGAAGCTCACCAAGGAGGGCAAGTTCATCTCCTCCTTCGGTTCCCAAGGTACCGGCAACGGTGAATTCAACCTACCTTGGGGCATAGACCTGGACGTGGACGGCAACATTTACGTGGCCGACTGGCGAAACGACCGCATCCAGAAGTTCACCAAAGACGGCGACTTCCTGATGGCCCTTGGCACTTCAGGAAGTGGACCTGGCGAATTGAACCGGCCCACGGACGTGGCAGTCGATAATTCTGGGATGATTTACGTGGCCGACTGGGGCAACGAGCGCATGCAGATGTTCGATCCCGCCGGGAAGTTCGTCACCTTGACGACTGGTGAAGGCACCATGTCCAAATGGGGCAAGGATAAGTTGGACGGAAATTCCGAGATGTGGGAACTACGAGAGATTGCCCAAGGACTGGAACGCGAGCGGGACTTCTGGGGGCCGGTGGCCGTGACGGTTGACGACGAGAATCGAGTGTTCGTAGTTGAATCCTGCCGCAACCGCATCCAAGTCTTCCGACGGCAGGAGCCGATATTCAGAGGTGGTGGACGTCTTTAGGCAAATTAATCAGCTTTCAGATGTCCGTGGATTATGGCAGGGGACTTTGTCCTGTCTCTTGCGACTAACTTTTTATAGGCAGCGATATCTTGACTAGTCAGGATGAATTAGGCGCCCGGCTAAAGACCCTGGGGATCAGACTTACACCGCAGCGGTTGGCCATCGCGGAAGTCGTAGTGAACTCAGGAGATCACCCTTCGGTGAAGGAGATTTTCGGCCGAGTTAAAGAGTTCTTTCCGTACGTGACTCTGGCCACGGTCTATTCCACGCTAACTGTGTTGGAGCAAATCGGCATTGTGAGAGAATTGCCTTTCCAAAAGCAATCACGGTACGACGCCAATCTCTCTCCCCACGCCAACCTGGTTTGTGTCGGCTGCGGTAGTGTCCATGATGCCGACGTTGGCCAGAGCATGGTTGCCAACTTACGGGAACGGCTTGAGAATTCGTCTGAGTTCCAGTTCACCGGCCAACGTGTCGACTTCTACGGCTGGTGCCCTAACTGCGCCAACCGCCGGGACCATCAGAGTTAAGGCCTGGCCCAATAATCAGGATAAAGGTCGAGCAGAGAGGTACTGTTAAGGCAGATTCGCAATGTCCACCGGCATGATTTCGTCGGCAAGGTCGAAGCCAAATATCTTGGAATAAAAGTACAGCTCAGCCTCCAAAACTCTCTTGATATTCTCAGACCTCCGGAATCCGTGCTGCTCACCCTCAAATGAGAGGTAGGCCGTGGGGATTCCCTTTGACCTAACAGCATCGAACATCATTTCGGCCTGATTGGGCGGCACTATCTGATCCTCCAGACCCTGAAACAATATCAAAGGACAGGACAAAAGGTCCGTGTGTTTTATCGGGGAGCGCTCCGCATACAGGTCCTGACGCTCCGGATAAGGACCCACCAGCCCGTCTAGATAACGGGACTCAAATTTATGAGTCTCTTTGACCAGCGCTTCCAGATCACTCACTCCATAGAGGCTGGCCCCAGCCTTGAAGAGCTCTTTAAAGGTGAGGGCCGCTAAGGTGGTGTAACCCCCCGCGCTGCCGCCGTCGATAGCCAACCGGTTACCGTCAGCTTCACCATTCAAAACCAGATGCCTGGCAGCATTGGCACAGTCGTCAACGTCAACGATTCCCCAAGTCTTATTCAGCCTTTCCCGGTACTCTCGGCCATAGCCGGTACTCCCACCGTAATTAACGTCCAGAACACCTATCCCGCGGCTGGTCCAGTACTGATACCCAAGGTTCAGAGCAGTGCTAGCAGCTCCCGTAGGTCCGCCGTGGCTCTTGACCAGTAGAGGCGGCTTTTCTCCCGCCGGAGCTTGAAAGTCACTGTTGAGGGGAGGGTAGTAGAAGGCGTGTGCCGTCTTACCATCTTCGGTAGGAAACTCGACCGGCTGGGCCGCCGACAGGTAGGCAGGGTCAATTTCAAGTTCGTGAGACTTCCTCAGTTCCCACCATCTGCTGCTAGCCAGGTCAAACTGGACCAATGTTAGCGGCAGAGACGGTGCGCCACCGACGAACACAATCTTACCGTCACCAGCTTTGATATCGCCTCGGCCCATCTCTGAAAAAGGCGTCTCGATTGCCAGCAGCATCCCAGATTCGACGTGGAGCATAGCAATCTTCCACTCGCCTCCCTCGGCATAACTGCAGGCAATCAAATCTTCAGAAGCGAAGGAATAAGAACCGATCCCCAATACCCACTGAGGCTTTCCGAACTCAGCGTTCTTGGTCGTCAACTGCCTGGCATGGCCATCTTCATAGCGGTACAGGTTCCACCAGCCGCTCCGGTCTGATATGAAATGGAGGGCACCATCAGGCGACCACTCGGGCTGGAATATAGACTCTGCCTTGCCTCCAGCCACCAGTTGAGGCTCGCCTATTCGACCTTGGCTATCGAAGCGACCCGTCCATAGTTCTGTACCGTCCCAAGGCATGTTTGGGTGGTCCCATATCAACCAGCACAGAACGGAACCGTCAGGGCTGATCCGAGGATTCGAGCAGAAATCAGACCCCTGGTATAAGACCTCCGGTTCGCCTTCACCAGCAGCATCAACTGCTACGATGGAATTTACCGCCTCCCCTTCTCCTGTGTGGTCCTCTCGGACGCAAATAATGCGGTTACGTGTGGAGTCGAAGCAGCCGTCGGCGTAGCGCACGTCGGCCTCTGGCGTGATTGGTTGGGGTTCGCCGCCGTCGTCCTGCCGGTAAATCCGTTGGTCGGAAAAATTGGAGAAGTAGACCACTGCCTCATGAACCATGTACTCGCCCCCGCCGTACTCGTGGACTCTAGTGCGGGCGCTGAATGGCTCCGGCGTGATGTCGGTGACCTTACCAGCGGTATCACACTTCACCACCACCATACGACCGCCCTCCGAAGGCCGCATCTCCACCCAGTAGATATCTTCACCATCCAAGGCAATCTGGCCTAAACCAATGGCCCCAGCCACTACGAGGTCGATGGTAATAGGCGACTGCCAAGAGCCGTATGGAGCGATGGTAAGCATGAGGGTCTCCTCGTAGTTAGGTTCTGGGTTGGTGCAATTATATCCGTGCCTCCAGCCTTATAAGAAGGGGCTAAAGCCTAGTTGACCGCCACGTTAACGACCCCTATATTTGTTCCATCTCGACTCTGAATCAAACCATAACCCACAAGGACTAGTGGATGACCACAGCCGACAACCATCACGCAGCACAATCACCGCCGCCAACGTTGGAAGAGATCAGCCCCGGCATATACGCCTACGTCCAACTTGATGGTAGCTGGGGGCTGAATAACGCCGGGTTCATCAAGGGCCGGGACTCACTCACATTAATCGACACCTGCTTCACCGAAGCGCGTACGAGGGCCTATCTGGATGACATTCGTAGCACGTCTTCGCTGCCCATGAAGACTCTGGTAAACACCCACCACCACGGCGACCACACTCATGGGAACTACCTGGTCACAGGCGCCGTCATCGTCGGACACGAACTCTGCCGCCAAACTGTCATCGACACAGGTCTCCAAGCCTTACATCCGCTGTTCCCTGATGTAGCATGGGGTGACTTGGAATTAGCGCCACCATTCATTACTTTCAATGACCGCCTAGAACTGCATGTGGACGACCTCAAGGTCGAACTGATCTTCATGGGTCCGGCCCACACCACCAACGATATTGTCGCCTGGCTGCCGGAACGAAAACTTTTATTCGCCGGAGATCTGATCTTCAACCAAGGCACACCTTTCGTGGCTATGGGCTCAGTGTCTGGGTCTCTGCAAGCGCTGAAGCGGTTACGGGAACTGGGCGCGGAAACGATCATTCCAGGACATGGCTCGGTCTGCGGCCCTGAGGTCATGGACGGCACCGAGGCCTACCTCACCTTTATCCAAGAGACTGCACAAGAAGCTTTCGAAGCAGGGTCAAGTCCCCTGGACGCCGCTCGCCAGACGGACTTGGGCCAGTTCGCCGGCTGGCACGACTCCGAACGGTTGGCAGGCAACCTGCACCGGGCATACTCGGAACTCCGCCGGGAACCTGCGGGCACCGTCTTGGACTTGGCACCTATCGTGTCAGACATGGTCACGCTGAACGGCGGGAAGCCCGTTCGATGTTTGGCATAAGCCCGCGAGGCAGGACACTGTAATGGCTGGCGGCGCGTTGTCTCACATCAAAGTGCTGGACTTCACAACGCATGTGGCCGGGCCATATTGCACCAAACTTCTGGCCGACTACGGCGCTGACGTGATCAAGGTGGAGCGTCCTGGTGTTGGTGACTCAGCCAGGGCCATGGGCCCTTTCCCTGGCGATATCCCTCACCCCGAAAAAAGCGGACTCTTCCTTCACCTGAACACCAACAAACGATCAATCACCCTAGACCTAAAAAGCAGTGCCGGGAAGAAAATCGCGATAGGCCTTTCCATGGATGCCGACCTGATTGTCGAGAATTTCCGGCCGGGCGTGATGGGCCGTTTGGGACTTGGCCTTGAAGCATTGCAGGCGCTGAATCCTAAGCTAGTCATGACCTCCATCAGTAACTTCGGCCAAAGCGGCCCTTACCGTGACTACAAATCCTCTGACCTTTTGGTCTACGGCATGGGCGGAGAAATGAACTCCACAGGCCTGGATGACCGGGAGCCAATCAAGCTAGGAGCCAACATAGTCCTGTATCAGGCAGGCTCGGTGGCCGCCGTGGGCAGCGCCGGAGCTTTGTTTCTGTCCCAAGATGACGGCACAGGGCAATTAGTGGACGTGTCCATCATGGAAACCCAAGTAGGGTCCATAGACCGCCGGATGAGCGCATTGATTGCCTACCAGTACACCGGAGAGAACAGTGTCAGAGCACCACTTGGAGCTTCAGGCTATCCCATCGGCGTTTACCCATGCAAGGACGGCTACCTCGAGGTCACAGGAGGCCTAATCTACTTCCCCAGAGTCGTCCAGATGCTCGGAGACCCGCCGGAACTCCTCCATCCCCGATGGTATCAGCCCGAGTCGCAAACGGACCCCGAACTCAAAGGAGAATTCGAAGCTCATTTCCTATCATGGACCTTACAGCACGGCAAGCGTGAAGCATGGCGTATTGCCCAAGAATCAGGCGTGCTCAGTGGGCCGTTGAACACCATGGAAGACCTATCTAACGACAATCATTTCAACGCCCGAGGCGCCTTCGCCCAGGTCGACCATCCCGCTACAGGGAGTTTGAAATATCCTGGCCGTCCCTTCGTCATGAGCGAATCACCTTGGGATGTGCGGCGACCGGCCCCGCTGCTAGGCCAGCACAACCAGGAAATTCTGGAAGAGCTAGGTTACGGAAGTAGCGACGTTGCGCGCCTTCGGACCCAGGGTGTCATATGAGCAAACTACCGCTGGAAGGGATACGTGTCCTTGAGATGACCGTGGTCTGGGCCGGCCCGTATTGCACATCATTTCTGGCCGATATGGGTGCAGAAGTCATACGAGTAGAGTCGTTGGCCACGTTTGCGCCTCTGACCAGGGGTGTCCGGGCTCATCCCACAGAAACCCAACTCCAGAATCAACCTTTGTTCATGGGTGGTTACCCTGACCGGCAGCCAGGCGACAGGCCCTGGAACCGGTTCCCCATATTCAATGTACACGCACGAAATAAACGCAGTATGACACTTGACCTCTCGCAGCCCGTTGCCATGAAGATTTTCAAAGATCTGGTCAAGGTCAGCGACATCTTCGTGGAGAACAACGTGGTGGCGCGCATGGATGAACTGAAGATCGACTACCAGATGCTCAAGGAGTTGAAGAAAGACATCATCATGCTTCGGATGCCGGCATACGGGACCACCGGGCCGTACCGAGACTTCCGGGCCTTTGGAGTCCACCTAGAAGGCGTCATTGGCCATACCCTTTTGCGCGGCTATACAGATATGGACGCTTCGGGAACCACGCCGGTTTACATGGCAGATGCCGCTGGAGGAAGCCACGGTGCGTTCGCGGTGCTGGCTGCTCTTCATCACCGTCGCAGAACCGGCAAAGGTCAGTACATCGAGTTAGGGCAGGCGGAGGACGCCATGCCAATGATGGGCCAGTTCTTCATGGACTACACCATGAACGAAAGGAACTCTTCCACCACTGGTAATCGGCACCCGACCGCCATCCAAGGCTGTTATCAGTGCCAGGGCAAAGACCGATGGGTCTGCATCACCATACGCGACGACCAGGAATGGTGGTCATTCTCTCAGGTGTTGGGAGACCCCGAATGGGCTTCAGATTCGAGATTCGCCCATTCCCTCGGCCGCTGGGAGCATCATGATGAGATCGACTCCCACATCAGCCTGTGGACCTTACAGATGGACAACTTTGAGGTGATGAAAGTGCTTCAGGAAGCAGGAATCGCCTCCGGCCCGGTAATGAACCAACAAGACTCCTATGACGACCCACATTTGACAGAACGAGGGATGTTCCAAGAAGCTGCCCAAGAGGACACTGGTACTCATCTTTATCCCCGCGCACCCTACACGATGTCCCAAACGCCGCTCGACATCCTCCGTGGCCCTGTGCGACTTGGCGAGGACAACGAGTACGTCTATAAATCGGTTCTCGGATACTCAGATTCAGATTACGACAAACTGGAAGCACAGGGCCACATCTCCATGGACTACCCAGAGTACATGGAGTAGGTTCCACCCGACTCTGGTCCTGTTGCGTAAGCACCTGCCCCATCCTGAGAGAACCCAAACCCCAAGGCCGTTCCTAATTCTCCGTTCCGAGCAGCCTTGCCGGGAAGGTTTCCCCGTATTCGTACGCGGAAAGCAAACTGTTGTGTTGGAGTTCTAGCGGTTGTTCTGGTGAATCGACCTGGCAGGTCATTGGGCTATGCGGGGAATATGACAACTTCCGCTCTGCCTGGGTTAAACAAACGCCACCGGCGTCCATATTAGTATCAAGCATTGCCATACTTCCGATCAGCAAATGAACCAGCCAGATGCCCAGAATAGCCTAGATTATTTTGTGGTTGAGCCACCTACGAGTCGAACTCCAAACACGACCCCAACGATGGCTGACGCATTCGGCGATCTCTTCGTGGCCTGGGCCTGCCTGGCAGACACCCTTGAGAAGCCGACTCAAATTCATTGGAAAAGTGGCGCGCGGTTTCGTTATAATCTAATGGTTGACAACATACTGGACCGAGAACATAAGAGAAATAGCCTCATATTTAAACGACGCAACACTGAACCCACATCACAAGCGGAATCGCCTCTTAATCGCCTGCCACGGTGGTGGCGTCGCCTTCCTTGGCGTAAGGATCGAGACTCCCTGTCTCTACCCGAAGTTGAGCAACCCCCTCAGGTATCTTCGGCTCCTCCACCTCAAGTTGTGCAATCTCCTCCTTTAGCTACTCGCCGAAATAATGCACGGCCAAACAGGCCACTGCTTGATAAGGCATCCCATTATTGGTTTGGCACTCATAAAGTTAGTCGCGAGGTTGCTCTCGCCCTCAAAGCGATTGCCTATGAGGAACCTACTCGCATCCAATCTGAATGCATTGGCCCGCTTTTAGCTGGCAATGATGTGGTGGGGCAAGCCCATACTGGCACAGGGAAAACTGCCGCTTTCGGGATTCCTTTGGTGGACCTGACAAACCCTTCCGAAGTTTGCATCCAGGGCCTGATACTGGTCCCGACCCGAGAGCTGGCGATGCAAGTACGGGACGAAATTGTTCGTCTGGCCCAATTCAGTCAGCTAGGGGTGGTCGCCTGCTACGGAGGTCAGCCAATCTCCAAGCAGATTGCAGCGCTCAAGCGTAGGACTCATATAGTTGTGGGTACTCCCGGCCGTGTGCTTGATCACCTTGGCAAAGGTACTCTACGGCTAGAAGCTGTTCGTACGGTCATATTGGACGAGGCCGACGAGATGTTAGACATCGGCTTCCTACCGGATATTGAGCGGATTCTGGGCCGTACGCCCAGACACCGACAGACCGCCCTCTTCTCTGCAACAATGCCCTCCCCTATACGGCGAATCGTCGGCCGGCATATGCGGTCACCGGTCTGGATACAGATAGGGAATGAGATTGAGACAGCCCCCGACGTACGACAGGTGTACTTCGAAGTGTTGGAGCAGGACCGAGTGCATGCGTGCGTTCGGCTACTAAAAACACAGATGAACGGAGGGAAGGTCCTCGTGTTCCGGAAGACCAAGGTCGGCGTAGACAATCTGGCCCAGGCGCTACAACGTCAGGGCATCGCAGCCGCTGGGATACACGGTGGATTGTTGCAGTCCGAACGAAACGCTGCGATGCGATCCTTTCACGCCGGAGAGCGTAAGGTGCTTGTGGCCACAAATGTGGCTGCCCGAGGACTGGATATTCCGCAGATCTCCCACGTCGTCAACTACGACATGCCCCAAAACCTGGAAGAGTATGTCCACCGAATCGGCAGAACGGCGCGCATGGGACGCGATGGTACAGCCATCACATTTGTCACCGAATGGGATTTCCCAATGCTGGACCTCTTACAAGACGGTCTGGCAGGAGAACTAAAGCAAGAGACATTGCCTCTCTAGCATGTAGCCAAAAAGGACAGTCCCTTTTTCTAGTTGTCGGTGTGTTAGTGAGTTTTATTTTGCGGCCCTTCCCTCGCCGAAGCATCTAATAAATAAGTTGTAATTACTGATAATGCCCGAGAACAGCACGTCGAAGGGGGCGCATCGGCCAAGTTCATACCCTGGGAAACATTGGCCATCAACTCGCACGGTCGTTAGACGGGTTCCTCACGAACCGTATTCGCAGCCGAAATATGATATCTGATCTAGTCCGCGAACAGCTCGTCTACCTTACGCTTTCGTTCATCTTCGGAATCGCCGCCGGCTTGGACCGTCTCGTAGAACTTAGGTCCGTATTCGCGGATGCGGACCACCACAGGCAAGGGCAGCGCGTGGCCGAATACCAGGGCCTGTTGTTTAGCTTCGAGTCGGGCCAGCACGGAACGGAGCGCTCGGCTGCCGGAAGTGCCCGATAGCACGGCGTCGATATCACGTTCGTTGTCCAATAGGCAACTGAAACGGGTGCCCACTTGGCTCAACACTTCAGGGTCGATGCCGCTAGGCCGCTGGTCAATGACCATCAATGTGACGTTGTACTTCCTAAGCTCTCTGGCAATAATTCCAAAGATCGTCTGGGAGGCAACACTAGTGTTCAGGAACTTGTGGGCCTCTTCAATGACTATTACCAAGGGGCGCGGCTCTTTCCCAGATCCGCCCATGGCCGATTCCTTGGCCTCAACGTACTTGCGGTGGATCCGGCGGGTGAGGAGGTTACTGACCAGGATATAAGCCGCTTCATCATCGCCGTAGCGACCGAACTCTAGGACCACGTGCTGCCCTCTCTCCAGGTGTTCTATCATTTGGGCGGCGGTGTCCGTCCGGCTGTGTTCGACCATGAACCCGTGGCGGGTGAACCGACCCATACGATTATAGAGGGCCCTTAGTGCCCCGGCATTTATCTGCAATTCCTCGGCCAGCTCTAACAGCGAACCACCCTTGCCGGCGTTTAAGAATTCCTTGAGCCAGCTTTCTTCGCCGTACTTCTCCCGCAGGTTGTAGGCAGCGGAGGCCGCGACATCTGACAGGTTCAGTGACTCCCTAAGCAGTTCCACGTCCTCGGGCTCAACGTGGTTGAAACCCAGGTGTACCGTTTCGTCGGTGGACAGGCCCCGGCGACGAGAGTGCTCCTCGTCCAAAGTAAAAGTTGAGACCTTTGCACCGAAGAGCTGTTTAAGTCCCTTAACATTCACCCCTTTATCAGTGTCCTGGCCCTGCCATCCGTATTCGCTATGCATATCAAATATCAGCGACGAGGCGTCGCCGTTTTGAAGTATTCCGGTCAGCAGCAACCTGGTAAGAAATGTCTTGCCGGTGCCACTCTTACCGAATACTCCCATGGACCGTTTGACCAATTCTCCCAAGTCCAGGCACAGTTTGGTCTCCATATCCAAAGGGCTGCCAATCCAAAAGTTACCATCTTGTTCGCTGCCGAATACCGTCTCGACGTCCTCTTGGGAGGCAGTGAACGCCCGAGAGAAGTGGGCGGGTATACTCTTAGCGGGTGCAGGTTCTTGCTCATCGCCCACCACATCAGGCATCGTCAATTGAGGCAGCACCGATACCGTGCCAAACGCGACAATCCCCTGCAGTGCCTGGATCACGAACGGGTCGTCTGCGGAAAGCGGTGTGAACTTCATTCGAGGGTCGGTACTGCCAAGGCCCACGTCCGTGACGACTCCGAAAAACCGGTTATTAGCACCCTGCAACGTCACGAATGTGCCGACCTTGATCTGCTCCACCGACACTCCGGGGTCGAGCTTTACCTCAACGCCATTGGCCACTGAACCATCGATAACCATGCCCAAGGGCAGCCCAGGAACAGAATCTATCCGGCCGTCAATCATGCTGTCATTATCGTGCGCTTGAGTCACGGCGAAATCCTCTGAAGGATTGAGTTCAGCCTGGCAACGTCGGTTGATAATTCAACGACCAGAGTTCGGGAAGCCAAAGCTAAGAAGTCGGAAGGCTGACCGTGAGAGGAAGCCGCCTGTCTGATACAAGCACCGACTATCTCATCAGAATATGACACACCTGAATTTAGTAGCAGGTGCAATAGGTCAAGTCTGGAGGTGAAGCGAGATACTTCTTCCAGGTCGCATGCGTAGACGAAAGAATGGACTCTTGGTGGCCTTGGTGGAAGGTATTGGTGAGTGACCCCGTCTTCAACATGACCAGCAATGAACACCTGGAACCTGGAAGTGAGCAACCGGGCCAACTGGGGATTGTCCCGGATCACATCCTCTTCGGTGTCGGCGTCTTCTCCACGAGCCAGAACTGGCCTGGCCGAGTCCAACGGCTCGGTAGTGACCCTGCCTACCACCCCATAGATATCCGGGGAATCAGTGCGTACTAAGCCGCCTAACGCCGGAGCACTCTCCAGCCGGTAGCACTGGGCCACAAACGACGTGGACGTGGACTCCACTACTTCCCCTATCCTCCGTACCGTTGGTGGGCCAATCATGGCAGAAGCCACACAGAAATCGCTCGCCTGCAAACTATGCGCGAAGAGCTATTAGGCTGGCCGATATCAGAGGGTTTATCGTCCTGAGAGCCTAGCCCGAAGCCTCGACCCATCCTCAACCCGTCTTCCTCCGCCCGAGTTTAGTCCATCCACCTAGACGTTATCACCATATTTAAACCGGCCCCCGGAGTCAATCTCCCCGGGGGCCGGTTTAGCGTCCAATATTCGGGAGTGGCCCACTGTTTAGCCGAGAGAAACAGGAAGTTCCTTTACGGAGCGGAAAGTGATGCTCGACTGATACTCAGTCTGAGGGCTCTTCAACTCTAGGTTGGGATACCGCTCTGCCAGCGCACTAAAGATTTCCTGGCCTTCAACCCTCGCAATAGTTGCGCCTAAGCAGTGGTGGACACCGGCGCCAAAGGCCACGTGCGGATTCGGCCAACGAGTGATGTCCATAGTGTTCGGGTTTTCGAATTTGTTCGGGTCACGATTTGCCGAGGATATAAACCACCGGATACGGTCGTCTTTCTTGATTTGCTTCCCGCGCATCTCGACATCCTCTGATGCGATGCGTTGAATCGACTTCACTGGAGAGTCGTAGCGCAGAGCTTCTTCGGTGGCGCGGACCATCATGCCTTGAGGATCGGTCTTCAGAAGATCCCATTGGTCGCGGTTGTTCATGAAGGCCGTAGTGCCGTT
>Ga0209034_10001214_pt1 | contig 12713 bp, 12 predicted proteins | sample MarorgKNORR_S2LV_2_FD_188219 | JGI IMG/M metagenome (GOLD analysis project Ga0209034, IMG submission 188219) | Marine microbial communities from the Southern Atlantic Ocean, analyzing organic carbon cycling - 250m_A/KNORR_S2/LV (SPAdes) (version 2) | ecosystem: Environmental > Aquatic > Marine...
TACCGGTTGTTGATTTTATAATGGGATCAACTATTAGCGGAACATGATTATTCTTAAATTCTGAATGAATTACTTTGATTATATCTGAATTGTAAACCATACCAATTTTGATTGCATCTATATGAAAATCAGACAAAATTGAGTCCAATTGTGACCTTAAACTTTTTTTAGAAACAGGTTCAATATTTGAAACTTGTTTTGTATTCTGACTAGTGATGGTAGTTATGGCAGTAAACCCGTATGCACCAAAATCTGAAAAAGTCCTAATATCACTTTGTATGCCAGCACCAGAAGATGGATCTGAACCACCAACAGTTAGAATATTCATAATGATCGGATTGCAAACGACTGTTTAAATTTACCAGAAGCACTATAACCATTATGACAACTCAAATGACATCAGCTCGACGTGGTGTTGCGACTGACGAGATGAAAAAAGTTGCAAAAGATGAAGACGTTACATTAGATTGGCTTATGCCAAAAATTGCAAGTGGCTCTATTATTATACCAAGTAACAACGTTAGACCACAACAAATCCATAATGTTGGGATTGGAAAAGGCATGAAAACAAAAGTTAATGTGAATATTGGGAGTTCAACACTCAATGTAGATGTCAACGAGGAAATTGAAAAAGCCAAAGTTGCGGTAAAATATCACGCTGATACTATAATGGACTTGAGTGATGGTGGAGATGTTGGTAGTATAAGACGAGCCTTATTGGATGCTGCACCTATAACATTTGGCACCGTACCGATATATGAAGCCTATAACTTTGGTGTTGAAAAACACAAGAATCCATTAGACATTACAGAAGATGACTATCTTAAAGCATTTGAAAATAATATAAAAGATGGTGTTGATTACACCACAATTCATTCTGGGATAACAAAAGAAATTGCAAAACGTATTTTGAAAGTTGAAAGATATGCTGGGGTAGTTAGTAAAGGTGGAACTATTACTGCGGCATGGATGTTAAAATATGATAAGGAAAATCCATACATCACTCATTATGACTATATGATCGAGTTAGCGCAAAAATATGATGTAACATTTAGTTTGGGTGACGCATTACGCCCTGGCTCAATTTTAGATTCACATGATGAACTCCAGGTTCAGGAAATGATCAACATTTCACGCCTAGCAAAACGAGCTAATGAAAAAGATGTTCAAGTTATGATTGAGGGTCCTGGCCATGTTCCACTAAACGAAGTCGCAGCCAATGTCAGGCTTGCTAAATCATTAATTGGTGATGTTCCATACTATGTTTTAGGTCCACTTGTAACTGATATTGCATCTGGTCATGATCATATTGCTAGTGCAATTGGCGCTGCAGTTTCAGCTAGTGAAGGAGTTGATTTACTCTGTTATCTAACACCCTCTGAGCACTTGGCACTTCCAAATGCTGATGAAGTCAAAGAAGGTCTTATTGCGTATAGAATTGCAGCTCATGCAGGGGATTTAGTCAAACTTAGGGATAAGGCAATAAAATGGGATATGAAAATGACAGAGGCTAGAAGGACATTAGATTGGGAAAAACAGATAGCACTTTCAATTGATCCTGAAAAGGCAGCAAAAATTCATGGACGAACTGGTCAGCACCCAGGAAATAATGTACCGTGTACTATGTGTGGTGGTGCTTGTGTCTATCTAATGCTTCCCCAACAACGAAAATACGAAAAAAATACTGAATTACAACAGAGTGAGTAATATTTTTTCTAAACTTGGAACTGTATTGAATTCTTTAAACTCATTAACATGAATCCATCTAAATTCAGAATTTTCCCAATTAAGTTTAATATCACTTATTTCTGTTTGAAATAAAAATGGAAATATTACCCACTGGTGGTTTTTATATTGTGGCGATTCCACAGATATTTCATTACCAGATTTGATTAGTTCAATATACTGTTCTTTGATACCAACCTCTTCAAAAATTTCTATTTTTGCTCGTTTGATTGCGGTTTCATTATTTTCAATAATTCCACTAACTCCTGACCATAAACCTTTCATAGTTTTAACTTGTTGACTACGTTTGAGAATTAAGATCTTATCGTTGTGATTAAGAAATGATGTTACTATACTAGTTTTTCTCATTATTAATTTTTCATTGTACTGACCATCTTTGTTAGTTTCTTGTAGGATTTTTCCAAGTCAATATTTTCTGAAAGTTTGTCCTTATTCGCATTAATGTATGTGACAATTTCGTGACCATTTCCTTCCTGGGCTGAACTCAATAAACGACCAATATCTTTCCAAAACTCTTCTGCGACTCTTCTAATTTCAGGATTAGAAATTATTGTCTCAATTAATTCAGGCGATTCAGTCAATATACTTTCGGCAATAATTTTTTGAGCCTTGAATGTGGTTCCAGCCATTTTCTCCGTCAGTAATATTTTATCATCTTTTGCTAGAATGTTTGCAAATGCTATGTTAATCAAATGCGTAAGACCCAAGATGATTGCAATTTTTTTGTCATGTTCAGTTGAATCTATTGTAACAAAGTTTGCATCAGGAAATAGATTTTTTGCTACATCTAATTCTTTTTTACCATCTTTAATTGGAATTGATATAATATTTTGACCCTTTACTCCTTTAGCTCCAGGTCCAAACATTGGATGAATACAAACCGGACAAACTTTTGCAGGTATCTTTCCTAGCGCAGTAGCTGTTTTTGATTTTTGTGATGTAATATCTATCAAATAGGATTCACGTCTCATTTCTTTAGCAATTAATCTAATAATTTCTGGAGTTTTTTTTGTTGGTGTTGAAAGTAATACATATTCCTTGTTTAAAATTGCACTAATTAGTGATTCAGCTTTGTTGATATTTGATGGAATTGGATTATCCGTATCAAACCCTGTAACTTCAAATCCTTTTTTTACGAAATATCCAGCAAGCCATTTACCCATTTGACCACCAGCTCCAATGATTGCAATACTTTTCGTCATCACATATCATTAGTTGTTGCTTTTAATATGTCCATTCCTTTGATGATTTTTTCTTTATCAACACATGCTGAAATCCTGAAAAAATGTTTGTAATCACCAAATGAATTTCCTGGTGCTATAGCCAATCCATGTTCAAGAAGTTTTTCTGCTAATTCTGATGTGCTAACCTTACTTTTCATGCGTGCAAATATGTACATTGCACCATCTGGAACTTCAAATTCTAGATTCATTTTCTGTGCTAATTCAGACAAAATTCCCAGTCTTTCACGTATATTCTCTACATTTTGAGTAACATCGTCATTTATTGACTTCATTGCAAGAAATTGGATTGGTTCCGAGACATTTGTTAAACAAAGTGATTGGAATTTTGCCATTTTTTCAATAATATTGTTTGAACTAATAACATACCCAATTCTGTATCCTGTCATTGAGTGTGATTTCGAAAATGATTGTGTGATTATTGATTTTTCATAATTATAGGATAATACACTTCTCCATTTTTCGTTCGAATAGTTACTATAGATTTCATCACTTAAAATAAACAAATTATTATTTTTTGCAATTTCAAAAATTGAATCTTGTAATTTTTTTGATAGTATCTTACCAGTCGGATTATTTGGATAGTTTAGTACGATCATTTTTGTATTATTATTTATCGATGATTTGATATCTTCTAGTGATGGCTCCCATCGATCTTCAAGTCTTGTTTTAATTGAGCGGATCTTTACACCTGTATTAATTGCACATTGTCTATATGCCGGCCACGCTGGTTCAATTATAATTACCTCATCACCGTAATTGAGCAATGTTGAAAAAGTTAAAAACACACCAAATCTTGCACCAGGAACAACCATTACATTCTTAGAACTTATTTGACAATCAAAGTGATTATTTGCAAATGTTGCTATAGAATCACGAAATTCCAGAATGCCTTCAACTGGACCATATTTTCCAAAACCTCCATCATAAATTTCTAAAAGTGAACGCTTTACACTTTCAGGAGGTTTGAAATCTGGCTCACCAACTTCCAAATGAATAATATTTTTACCATTGCGCTCTAATTCTTTTGCTTTCAGAAAAATTGTAAGATGTGTTTGTGCTTCTGATGATTGAACTTTAACTGATTCATTTAACAGGAAATTCAAAAATCTTGCCGCAAGTGTTTTATCAAATCCTATTTCATCACACGCTTTCATCATCTTATTTCTTAATTCATCTTCTCTCGTTTCATCAGACACAACACGTCCTTGCTTGCTTTTCAAATCTCCAATTTCTTTAGCAATATCAGTTCTGGATTTTAGTAATCTAAGCATATCAGCAGTGATTTTCTCCATCTCTATGCGGAGTTTTTCTATGTCAGACATATCTCTACAAAACTGGTTTAATCAAACCGCTTAGGAGTGCATGATCAGCTAATGTTAATGAAACTAGAGAGTCAACCACAGGTGGCGCTCTTGGAACCACACAAGGATCATGTCTACCACCAACTTGTAATTTTATGTTCTTTTTTGTTTTTACATCTACACTTTCTTGGTACTGTGCAATTGATGATGCAGGTTTAAACGCAACACGAAGAACTATTGGCATTCCATTTGAAATACCACCTAATATCCCACCCGAATTGTTTGTCTTTGTTAGAATTTTTCCATTTTTAATTACATATGGATCATTATTTTGTGATCCAAATTTTTCTGATCCTGCAAAACCTGAACCAAATTCAACACCTTTTACTGCTGGTATAGAAAAAATCGCTTTACTGATATCAGATTCTAGGGATCCAAAAATTGGTTCACCTAAACCTACTGGGACGTTAGTTGAAATTGATTCAATTATACCACCCAATGAATCACCTTTCTTTCTTGCCGCAAGTATACTTTTTTCCATTTTTTCAGCAGTGGTTTTTGATGGACATCTCACAACATTTGAATAAATTTTATTCTTAGCTATTGATTTCAGATTCTTTATCCCAAGCATTTTCACTTTTCCAATTTGACATGTATATGAATTAGTTTCAATTCCTAATTGTTCCTTGATCAATTTTCTTGCTATTGCACCACCCATTACATGTGTTGCAGTTAATCTTCCTGAAAATCGTCCACCACCTCTATGGTCATTGAATTTTTTATATTTTACATATGCTGGATAATCTGAATGCCCAGGTCTCATCTGACTTCGTAATTTTTCGTAGTCTGTAGATTTTTGATCCTTATTCCAAATAATCATTGTAATTGGTGCACCAGTAGTACTACCTCTAAATGTCCCAGAAATTATTTCCACCTTATCATCTTCTTTTCTTTGTGTTGATACAAGAGATTGACCAGGTTTTCTCAAGTCTAACATCTTCTGTATGTCTTTTTCAGTCAAGTCTAAGCCTGCTGGACAGCCATCTAAGATAGTTCCAATACATTTACCATGACTTTCTCCAATACTAGTTAGAACTAGACGTCTACCAATTGCATTACCAGTCAACAATAAAAGATCATCTTAGATGTTTATAATCGTTCTATACTACTGACATTCTTGCACCACAATTTTGCATGTCTGAAATAAAATCTGGGTATGATACACTAGCAGAATCAGGATCTGTTACTGTACAGTCACCTATGAGCATCCCAACGATTGAAAATGCCATGAATAGTCTATGGTCATCATGTGCATTTAGTTCTACACCATTTATTAAATCACCTTTTTTCAAAATCATACCATCTTCTTTTTCAGTAACTACCACACCAATTTTTTTTAGCTCATTGCAGATTATTGCTATTCTATCGGTTTCTTTGTATCTAGCATGTTTCACATTGAAAATTTCAATTTGGGTTTTACATTTAAGCACAAGAATTGCTAATGCTGGTAGGAGATCTGGTGTATTAGATAGATCAAATTTACCACCATCTAGTAATTCAGGAGACTTGGTGGTTATAGTTTCACTATCTAATGTGACATTCACACCCATTTGTTCAAGTATATCTACAATTGCTTCATCACCTTGTGGCAGATCACCTAAGCTTATTTTGATTTTTAATGAATCACCCAAGAGAATATTTGCAGATAATAATAATGCGAGATTTGAAAAATCAGATGGAACAATAAATGTGGTAGGTTGATAAATTTGGTGTAATATAGAATATTTCTTATAAGGCTCTACAACTTTTACGTCAACACCAAATTTTTTCATCGTGGTAATTGTCAAATCAATGTATGGCTTTGAAACAACATTGCCATCTATTTCTATAGTTAATCCACTTTCTAACCTTGGTGCGATGATTAGTAGTGCGGAAATAAATTGACTTGAAATGTCACCTTTTATGTTGACATAGTTACCGTCTATTTTACCTTTAATTGTAATTGGGGGTTTCCCATCATTAGATTCTGTTGTTATACCAAGACTTTCTAGAGAATCTAAGATTGGTCTCATTGGTCTTTTTTTGAGGCTATCATCACCGGTCAATTCAGTATTTCCACCTGATAGTGCCGCGATAGCAGTTGCTATTCTTAATGTTGTACCTGAATTCTGAGCATTGATCATTGAACCCTGAACTGTAGAGCCAATTGAATTTTCCACACTCACAGTATCATCTGATTCATTTACTTCAACACCAAATGCCCTACAAGCAGAAATTGTTGCATTTGTATCATTTGAATGAAGTACTTTTTTAATTATACTTTTTCCATCCGATAATGCTGAAAGAAATATTGCTCTGTGTGTATAACTCTTATTTGCAGGACAATTCACCTCACCACTGATTTTTGATTTTTCAATTTTACACTTCATTTACTTCAGCTTTTTTATTATTGATATTAGAAATTATTATGTTTCCTTCTAACGATGAAAATTCCTTCTTAATATTTGAATTATGACCTTTTTTGGTAATTGCCATAATGGATGGTCCATTACCTGAAATTGTTGCACCGATAGCCCCTTTTTCAATCAGTTTAAAAATTAATTCAGGATTTGAATTTAGAATAGATGATGTTGCTATTCCATTAAGTATAGATGCATTCCAGTAATCACCATTTTTTGCTAATTCCCAAGCTTTTTCAAAGGCAGGTTTAAAATTTTTCAATTTTTTAAGATTACCACGTTTTCGTGATTTTGGAAGAAAAATTATAGCCTGTAAATTATTTGGGGCTGGACGTCTTAAAACTAAATTTCTCTTGTAATTGTTAGTCACATTAAATCCACCATAATAACATGCACACGCATCATCATATGCTCCAGTAAGACTAACCTTAGTTTGTATTGATGATTCCACTCCAATTTTTAATATTTTTTTATCTGTAAATTTTCTTTGAAAGGCTTTTGAACACGCCATTGACACTGCAGTTGAAATTGCACTTGAACTTTTGAGCCCATACCCAGTTGGAATGTTTGATTGAAAATCTAACTCTAATCTTATTTTTTCTAATTGTTTTTTTGGGACACTATTTTGAATTACTTTATTAATTAATCTAGAACTAATCGTTTTATTGTCAGAAGTTATGTAGATTCCAGTTCCTTCTTTTACTTCTAATGTAGTTTTTACAAATGTATCTATGCCAACTGCTGCACCACTTCCTGTTGCAATAGCATTTACAAGTGAAACCGCTCCATGCACCACACTCTTTACAACCACCATCAGAAGCCTCCTAAAATTGCCTTTTTCATAGCCTCATATGGTGCTTTTTGTCCCAACCAAATCTCAAATGATCTAACTGCTTGTGATAACAACATTTCATAACCATAAATGATTTCCGCATTTTTCTTTTTAGATTCTTTGATCAATGCTGTATTTACTGGTTTATAGACAATATCATAAACTGTTGTATTACTATCAATTAATTTTGTTGGTATAATATTTGATTCATTGTTTAAGCCTAAAGAAGATGCGTTCACAATAAAATCATAATTTTCGTTTAGTGTTTCAATGTCGTCTATTGGTATGACATCTGATTTAATCTCAAGATTCTTACCAAATTTTGATAAGTTATTGGCTTTTTCTATAGTACGATTAACTACTGTGATTTTTTTTACATGTTCTTTTGCAAATCCAGCTATAATTGCTCTTGAAGCACCACCAGCTCCAAGTAGTAAAACATTTGAATTTCTTATTGGAATCTCTCTATTTTTTATCGGTTCAAGAAAGCCATCCATATCAGTGTTATATCCTTTAAGGGAACCGTTATCATTTAGAATTGTATTTGCAGCACCTATCAGTTTACAATTCTCATCCACATCATCTAATAGTTTCATAATTTCAATTTTGTGAGGAATTGTAACATTAAAACCAGATATTTTGATTGATTTTAAAGACTGAATGCCTGACTCAAGTTCATTTTTATTTATTTTGTAGCCAATGTATGTACACTCCAAATCTAGATGTCTATATGCTGCATTATGGATAGTAGGTGAAAGTGAATGGTCTATTGGATCACCTATGACCGCAAATGTTCTTAACATATCATTTTTTCCAAAGGGATTGATATAACATCTGCCCTTGTTGTTTTAATTTAACAATTGCAATTCAACTGATTGATCTTATTTCATCTAAGCTAAACTGGCCTGGTGCTATTGGTTTCCCTAATGAGACATATGTGAATGGGCTCCCCATATGAAGAGAAAGAATTCTTGTAAACCTTGCGTCTTCACCCATAGAGAACGCAACCAGATTTATTTTTGAAGCATTATTGTATAACGACAGTATCCTTACCGCATCATTAACCGTTTTTGCCGTAGTTACAATTTTGACATAATTTGAGAATTTCTTCATATTTCTGAATTTCCTGCTCAGATTTTCTAATTTTGGGGTTTTTTTGAAATCATGCCATGAGACTAAAATTTTTGTTTTTGAGTTTTTTACGTCCTTTAGGAATTTTTTATCTTTCTGTAATGCATTAAATTCAATATCTAAGAGAAATGGACTATATTCTGCAATAAGTTTAATGATAGATTTTCGCTCATTCTCTGAACCTACAAATTTACCACCCTCATTCTTTGGTCTTAAAGTACAGACGCATTTAGTTAATTGTTTTTTTATTAACTCGAGCGCAATAGGAACGTCTTTTGGTTTCAAAAAGTCAAATCTGATTTCTGCAAAATCAGATTTTTTTAATGCATTTTTAACTACTGTAGAAAGTTTTTTTGGATTTTTTTCTGCAATAACAACACAAGTTTTGTATTTCATTATTTTTCTAAAATGTATTCATCTGATACTTCCATGCCAAAATGTCTTCCAGTAGCTGGTTTTGCGAATGCTAAAACGGAATCTCCTTTCTTTAAATGTGTGACAGAAACTAGTTGGCCATTTGATTTAACAAAACGTATTGTTTCTGCATCCTGAGCTATAATACCACCAACTTCATCACCAACTTTTGCTTTTATCATTAACATTGGTCTACGTTCTATCTTACATCTACCAATAGCTGCTCTACGGGCTTTACCTTTTGAATTAAGAATTAGTACTTCACTACCAGTTTCTAACTCTGAAAGATACTTTGTTGTTCCATCTGGCGATAATGTATAACAATGCACAGCACCTGCATTCACTCTAAATGGTCTAGGTGACGTGAATGAAGACCCTACTGACTCATTATGAACCAAAAACATGAAATTCGCTCTACTACCAATAAGCATTCCTTCACCCTTGTGTAACATTGATGCAGTATCAACACAAACTCTTTCACCATCACCAACTTCTTGAATATCCAAAACTTTAGCAGTTTTTAATTCGAAATTCTTTGAGCCCAAGTTTACCATGGTTTCTTTTACTTCAGTAAGGGAATTTGTTTGAAAAATAACACCGTCCACACCAACATCTAATATAGAAAACATCTTCCTTACCTCTTTGACATTTTTTGCAACGGTAAAAATTTCTGTATGAATTTTGTGTAGTTTTGCTATTATATTTTCTAACGGAATTATTTTCCAATCTTTAACTTCAATTATGACAAAGTCTAATCCTTTTTTTGCAGATTCTAAGATTTTATCAATATCTTTGTTTGATAGAACTTTGAATTTACGCCCAATTTTCTTACCTTTGATCTTTGATACTTTTTCCTTGTCTAAAACAACATATTTTGCATTAGTGGAAGAATATACTGTCTGAATCTTGGATTTTTTATTTGAGATACTATTTGGGTCAGCATAAATCATAGTTACACCCTCACTTTCTAGCTGATTTACAAATTTTGTAAATTGATTTTTTCCAACTTTAGGTTGGATGATTAGTCGTTTATTCTTGGCCAATTTTCTCTGCTGCTTCCTTTGCGGTTTGTTTCTTGAAGATAACTCCAGATAATGCTTCTACCATTTTATGTGGTGTTTTATGAGCAAAAATATTCCTTCCAAATGTTACACCTTTGGCACCAGCAGTCATCGCATCTTCGGTCATCTGTAAAATGTCCATGTCTGTGTTTGCTTTTGGACCACCTGCAATTACTACAGGTACAGGTATACTTGATACAACTTTTGCAAACGAATCAACATCACCCGTATAAACAGTTTTAACAATATCAGCACCACATTCTGCACCAATTCTTGCAGCATGTGCGACAACTTCTGGATCATGTGGATCTTTAATATTTTCACCTCTGGGATACATCATTGCAAGTAATGGCATATTCCATTCATGGCATTGCTCTGAAATATTTCCTAACTGTTCTAACATTTCCGGTTCTTCCTTCCCACCTATGTTGATGTGTAACGAAATGCCATCTGCTCCAAGTCTTATTGCCTCTTTAACAGAACCAGTTAACATTTTTCTATTTGGTGCAGTTGATAACGATGTACTAGATGAAAAATGCACTAGTAATCCTATTTTAGTTGGTTTAGGAAGTGTTTTCATAATTCCTTTGTTAATTATTACACTTGTTAGTCCGTGATGCTCACATTTGTAAATCATTGAATGTGGATCTTCTAATCCCTCAATCGGACCATTGGAAATTCCATGATCCATTGGTATACAAAGCATTTTGCCTTTGTGAAGAATACGATTCATTCTAATTTCGATGCCTGATGTCATAAGTGATCTCCTTTGCATTCCATACTTAAAAATTCCCAAAATACATTTTTTATGGCTAATTTTTTTCTAAGGATTAAATATTCATTGTATAGTATGTGATTAATTGAGCCAACTTACACAACAATTACACTCAAGTGAAATTAGTGATATTCTTGAAAATTCACTAAATGGGTTAAGACCAACCAAAGATGACTATCTAAGATTACTTGAATCAGATGATATACAACTAATGGGGTTAGTTGCAGGTAAACTAGCAGAGAAAAGATTTGGAAAAAAAGCCACTTTTGTTAACAACATAATTCTGAATTATACAAATGTGTGTGTCACCGATTGTATATTTTGTGCATTTTATCGTCCACCAAACCACGATGAAGCTTATACACTAACATTGGATCAAATCGAAGCAAGAGTAAAAACTGGATGGGATATGTTCAAGATTCGTCAAGTATTGATTCAGGGTGGGCATAATCCAGACCTTGGCATCGAATACTATGAGGATTCATTTAAGATGATACGTTCAAAGTTTCCTGAAGTAGGTGTACATGGATTATCAACTTCTGAAATTGATATGATTGCAAAAGTTGAAAAAACAAGTACAAAAGAAATTTTATCTAGACTAAAAGATGCTGGCTTGCAATCAGTTCCAGGTGCCGGTGCTGAAATTTTAACAGATTCCGTTAAAGAAATTATTAGTCCAAAAAAAATCATGAGTGAAGATTGGCTTAGGATAATGAGTGAAGCATTTGACTTGGGTCTTTCAGCATCAGCGACTATGATGTATGGCCATGTTGAATCAAATCAAGATATTGTAGAACATTTTGCAAAAACTGTTGAATTACAAAAAAAGTCAAATGGATTTATGGCATTTATTCCTTGGAGTTTTGAGCCAAATAATACGTTAATGCAAAAGAATGGAATTGTTACACATGGTGCAGGTGGAATCCAACTTCTAAAGATGATTGCAATATCCAGATTAATTTTTGATGGATTAATTAATCATATACAATCATCCTGGCTTACAAATGGAATCGGTATGGCACAACTTGCTTTACAATATGGTGCTGATGATTTTGGTGGAACATTGATTGGTGAGGAGGTTGTTTCATGTACAGGTGCACGTTCAACTGAACTTACTGACAAAAGAATTATTGAATCAGTTAAACAAATTGGATATTCAGTTGAAGAACGGGATAATTTTTATCAAACTGTACGTATGCATTAAATTCCATAGTCGGTCCATTTAGAATCAACTAAACTCTTAGTTTCATCATCAACTTGAACTTTTTCTTGAATTTCTCGCTCAAAACCTTCTGCAAAAGTTTTTTGTGTAGCATCAATTCCAAGTTTTGAGCCCAAATTAACTAATGGTGATGCTGGATCTAATGTATCTGTAGGAGTCCTATCAATAATTGTAATGTCTCTTGCAGCATCTGTTCTTGTGGTAATAGCCCAGATTACATCATCGATATCATGAACATCCACATCATCATCTACGACTACAAACATCTTTGTTAGTGCAAGCTGTCCCATGCCCCATAACCCCATCATCACTTTTTTTGCCTGTCCTGGATATGTTTTCTTGATAGAGATAATTGCCATTCCTTGGAACCATGCTGCACCAGGCATATCAAAATCAACTACTTCTGGATGAAACATTTGAATTAATGGCAAAAATGATCTTTCAATCACTTTTCCAATATACGCATCTTCTAAAATTGGTTTACCAACAACTGTTGTGAGATATATTGGATTTTTTCTTTGCATTATT
>Ga0209034_10001216_pt1 | contig 12707 bp, 9 predicted proteins | sample MarorgKNORR_S2LV_2_FD_188219 | JGI IMG/M metagenome (GOLD analysis project Ga0209034, IMG submission 188219) | Marine microbial communities from the Southern Atlantic Ocean, analyzing organic carbon cycling - 250m_A/KNORR_S2/LV (SPAdes) (version 2) | ecosystem: Environmental > Aquatic > Marine >...
AATCCAGCTTTGCAGTCCAGGGGTGTCGGCCAGCGTGAGCGCTAACGGTGCAGATCTGGATCCGGGCGAGATAACAGCATGCTTGACTCCTTGGGCTACGACCTCCGCGGCGAAAGCCGCGCAGGCGTCATACACCGAATCGGCAGCCATCGGCTTAAGGGGTCAAATCCAGAGCGCCAAGAAGAGCTTCAAATTTTGTAGCGGTTTCAGCAAGTTCGTACTCCGGTTCGGCACCCTCGACTATCCCGCCCCCAGCGAAGAGAGTGAGAGTTTGGTGGTCAAGCAGAGCTGACCTCAGGGCAACACGAAACTCACCGTGACCTTCGAGGGTCATCCAACCGACGGGGGCCGCGTACCAACCGCGATCCATAGATTCGTTCTGATCGATCCAATCCTGAGCGCGTTGCCTGGGTAGACCAGCGACCGCTGGTGTTGGGTGCAGTGCTCTTACCAGATCAATAATGTGGGTACCGCGAGGGAGTGTTCCTGCGATGGGGGTGTGTAGGTGTTGAATACGACGCAGCTTCATGACTCCTGTGGGCGACGGCGGATCCAACATAACTCCAGCAGCCGTTAGGGCTTCGGTGATATCCCCTACAACGATGTCGTGTTCGTTTCGTTCCTTAGGGCTCGACAGCAACTCTGCTCTGAAGCGGGCGTCGGCACCGGGATGATCATGACGAGGACGCGACCCGGCTAAAGCTGCGGTTTCCACTCGATCGCCATCCGAATTGACGAGTTTCTCGGGGCTGGCACCTAGGAATACCCTCGGTCCGTGGGCGACTGCGAAGGTCGCACATGAAGGATGTCTGATCTTCAACCGTTCTAAGACGGCTGCGGCATTGAGTTCCGCCGGAATAGATAGTGACCGAGCCGTCACCACCTTGCTCATTTGTTGATCTCTGATTTGGGAAAGTGCGCGTGAAACCAGGTCCAGGTAATCCACGTCTTCTCGGTGATTAACGTTGTCTACCCAACCAAGGTCGTTGTCGAAATCAGGCGCGAATGCTGGAAGATTGACGCCCTCAGCATAGGTAAGCCAAGCTGATCCCTTTGACCGCACAACGAACACCTCAGGCAGCACCAATTCTCCACCACCAAAAACCGCCCAGTCTGGGTGACGTTGAATCTCGCGATCACTGAATGCGAAGCCTCCTACCAGAACCCCTGCGGAGAAATCGGGACCTGACTCACCGGTTAATCGAAGACTCAATGGGTTTAGCGCCTCGCGTACGGAGGTGAACCGTCCCCGCCGTTCTTCGGTCCGGAATGTTTGTGCCGCGCCGAGAGCAGCGAATTCGAAATCTTGCTCAGGTACAGCCCAATACGCTTTTTGGAAATGTCTCGAGGCTGCCCACATCGCTAACGGATCAACGCGCCCACTCAGACGTTTTCGGATGAGTGTAAGGGGCTTAGTTTCGGCCAGGGTGCTCACGTCTGGATGTCCTCAGCTAGGAGGTGACGGGTCACTTGCTCAATCAAGGTCTGGCGAAAATGTTGTGCTACCAATTCGGTTACAACAGGGATGATGTTCTCGACGGTTTCCGCCTGCGACGAGTCTTCTTCCCCTGAGAGTTGATCAGCGAACAAAGCGACCGCGTCTTTGGCGACGCGTTCGACGTGATCGGCGTGACGGACAGCTAGCTGAATGAGTTGATCAAAAGGCACCCCAGCATCAAGCAGGCCCATCCCGGCCTTCAACATCGACAATGTCTCCGGTCCGAACGCCTCGCCTCCCGTTCTGGTTGGTCGGATGAGACCAGCATCAATGGCAAGCCGCACTATCTCTGCGTCGACCCCAGAAGTTTCTACGAGTTCGCCGAAGGTGAATGATTCACCGGCGGTGCTTAGCGAGTTCAGAAGTGGGTGAGCAGAGGAGTCAGTGAGGCGTTGAATTTGAGCCAAGCTGAATCCGTCGTGAGAGAGCTGTCGAATCTCCGCGAGGCGAAAAGCGTGAGAGTCGTCATAGACGGCAACCCGTCCTTGCCGCGTGGGTGGATGCAAAACACCGATTTTTTGGTAATACCGGACGGTATCGACGCTGAGTTCAGCATCTCCAGCCAACTGTTCAACACGCACACCGACATTCTAGAAGTAATTACTCCGAGAGTCAGCACTCTCATCATCAGGTGGGTCAAATTACGTTCAGTTGATTTGTTTCTCCATGCCCTCCCAATAAGGAGCACGCAGCTTAAATTTTTGCAGCTTGCCTGTAGCTGTTCGAGCTAGTTCTTCCCGAATTTCGACTGAAGTCGGGCACTTATAGTGCGCCATTTTCTCTCGGCAGTAATCAATCAACTCTTGCTCAGTCACAGATTGATCTTCACTCAGTACCACCAGCGCCTTTACTGTCTCCCCCCACTTTTCGTGAGGTACCCCGATTACCGCGACTTCGGCGATCGCTGAATGACTGAACATCACATCTTCAACTTCAATAGATGAGACATTTTCGCCCCCGGAGATGATCACGTCCTTTTTCCGGTCTGAAATCGTTACGTGATGCTCCTCATCCATCGTGCCGCCGTCGCCGGTGTGGAACCAGCCATCAACGATGGCCTCGGACGTCGCCTCGGGTTGTTCCCAATACCCCTCGAGTACCACATTGGAACGAGCCAAAATCTCGCCCTGTTCGTCGACGTCGATCTTCACACCCAACGCAGGAGCACCGGCCCGGCTGAGCTTCCGCGCCTTCTCTTCAGAGTCGAGAGCGTCCCATTCCGAACGACACCGATTCATGGTCAAGAGAGGCGATGTTTCGGTAAGACCGTAAATCTGGATAAATTCCCAGCCCAGTTCCTGTTCCATACGCGCGATGGTTTGAGTAGGAGGCGGAGCACCAGCTACGACCATTCTCACCCGTCCTCTGCCTGGAATCTCACCCTCCCAGTCTTGAGCTGCGTCTAAAACCGCTGCCACTACCGCTGGAGCCCCACACATGTAGGTGATGTCATGTTCTTCAACGCGGCGAAGGATTTCGTCGCCTCGCACCTCTCGAAGAACCACGTGCTTGCCGCCCATGCCGGTGACGGCGTACGGCATGCCCCAACCGTTGCAATGGAACATGGGGAGCGTATGAAGATAGTTGTCTCTATCGCTCACTCCGGCATGCCAACCGAAAGTCGTCGCATTTATCCACAATGCCCTATGAGTCTGTTGTACACCTTTGGGCCGGGCAGTTGTCCCCGAGGTGTAGTTAATCGTTGCCGTCGCGTCCTCGTCGGGCGCCCAGACTTGAGGTTCACCTCCGGCTAAATACATCTGGTCATCGCTGTCTGTTCCCATCACGACGAAACGGTCAACATCGATGTCTTTGCAGGTGTCCTCAAGAGAAGGATCAACAAGAAGCATCGACGCCCCACAGTGGTCGACGATGTAGGCGATTTCGTCGTGGCTTAGTCGGAAGTTGATTGGCACAAAGATTCGTCCATACCCTGAAACCCCCCAAAATGACGTCATCAAGCGTCCGCTATTCTGCGACACCATCGCTACGCGCTCGCCTGTACCGATGCCCAAGTCGTCGAGCTTCGCAGCTTGTTGACGTACTTTGACTCCGAACTCACCCCAGGTGAGTTCACCCAACCCGCCGCCGGGTGTGTCAGGTTCGTCTATAAGAGCGATTCGGTCCGAATAGACATTTTCCGCTCGATAAAGGAAATCGGAGATCGTGAAAGGCACCTTCATGATGTTTTCCTCGGTCTAGTGCTCGACGTTGAGGCCAACAGTAGACCGGTAAGGTCCATAGAAGTCCAGTGAGATGACTCAAATGCCTATTGAAGTGCTCTTAATCGACGGAACATACGAGTTATTCAGACACTTTTTCGCGGTTCCCTCCCGCCGAAATGACAGCGGCCAGGAAGTCGGCGCGCTCCGCGGAGTACTTGGCAGCGTCATTGGTCTGTTGGAACAAGGCGCGACGCACGTGGCGGTAGCGACCGATCATGTCATCTCGTCGTTTCGGAACGATCTTTGGCCGGGATATAAGGATGGATCCGACATCGACCCCGACATAGCGCAACAATTCAAACCCCTCGAGGAAGGGCTGATGGCGTTGGGGGTCCAAGTGTGGCCGATGATCGAGTTCGAAGCTGACGACGCACTCGCCGCAGGCGCTGCAATGGCCAGTCAAGACGACAGAGTTCATAGGGTGCTGATCTGCACTCCCGACAAGGACTTGGCCCAATGCGTTGGAGGCAAAGTTCTTCAATGGGATCGACGCAAGGATCTGATTTTCGACAGGGACGCGGTTATCAAAAAGTACTCTGTGCCCCCCGAGTCGATTCCCGATTATCTGGCTCTGGTCGGTGATACCGCTGACGGCTTCCCGGGGCTGAGCGGGTGGGGGCCTAAATCTTCTGCAACGATCCTGAGCCATTACCAATCCATCGAGTTGATCCCAGATGACTTCCAACAGTGGAATGTCGCAGTTCGGGGTGCCCAAAGGTTGGCGTCAACGTTGGCCGACCAACGCGACCGAGCGGCACTGTTCAAAGAAATCGCAACGGTTCGTGTTGACGCGCCAGTCTCAAAAAACGTCGATGAACTTGAATGGTCAGGCCCGACAACAGCCTTCGAAGATTTTTGCCTCGTTAACGGTATGGATGCACTGGCCCGACGAACGAGGAAGCTAACAGCCCATTCGATCTAAGATGGAATGATGGAACTCGGACCGGTGCACCACGTATCAATTAATTGTTCTGACGTTGAGGCCGCCGCGCCGTTCTACACCGAAGTGTTGGGGTTGACAGCCCTCGACCGTCCAGACTTCCCCTTCAACGGACGTTGGCTTCGAAGTGCGGGAGGGGGAGAGGTCCACCTCATTGAAGTAGAAGGCTGGGAACCTCCGAAAGGCCAGCACTGGGCTTTTCAAGTCGAGGACATCGACGCGACCGTGGCGGAGCTGCGAGAAAACGGTGTTGAGGTGAAAGATCCTCGAGGTCTGCCGGGAAGTACCGCGCGACAAACTTTCTTCTTTGACCCATCAGGCAACATGATCGAACTCAACCAGCCTGCGTAGCAGATGGAGCCTGCTGGCATCGGAAATCGAAAAAGTGTTAATTCCTGGCATTCCTTGAGCCACCAACCGAGACCGAAGTTACGGGTTCACTGGGTGCTGAGTCCCGCCCGGAAAAGACCTTCAATCTCAGCTGCTTGCACCGCGTCGCCCGGTTCGTTCAGGCGGGAGAGCGTGACGCCCACGATTTTGGCTGAGCATTTGAAGTCATGACGGTACGGTCCCACGGGCGATCCAGTGTCGGTGCCGACGTCAAAGGTTTCACCACTTATCGAAAACACAACCGGAACTGTGCGCTCGACTCGCGCGTGCGCAACAGCGCGTTCATCGACGGTGAGCACCAGCTCGCCGCCTCGACCGAATCCGCCGTCATAATCGAATAACGCCTCAACCAAATGGGCTCCAGGGCCGAGCGAGGGACCGGACACCGTCGTTATGTCGCGACCGAAACAGTTGTACGTGAAATTCGGACGTCCCTCATCTAGCCACATTGACCATCCAGACATGTTGCCGCCCTGACATGCGATAACACCTCGATCTTCGGCAGCTGTTACCAACTCAGAGGAAATCCTCCATGAGCAGTTCTTCAGTCGCACCACAGTGCTTTCGGGCAATCTGACGTGGGCGGTGGTGTACGTCATGGTGCTCAGTCCGCGAAGCACATGAGGCACAGCCAATTCACCGCCCCGACGGGACCCAGCATCTCGTAGTGGATACACACCGAATTCGCGGGCCTCAGCGTCGAACATCTCCACCAACTCAGCGAGAAGCTCGGGATGTTCAGCTGCCAGGTCGACGGACTGAGAGAAGTCGTTCTTGACGTCGTACAACTCCCAACGCTCCTGCGATCCATCGAAGTCGAACCCCTGCATCCTGATCCACGGCACGCGACCGTGGAAGCACGACGCGATCCAACCGTCGTTGTAAATGGCGCGATTCCCGAGAATCTCGAAGTACTGGGTCACTCGACGGCTTGGACCGTCTGCCGGGAATGAGTAGCCCATCGGTGTTCCGTGCAACGGCATTTGGGGGATCCCCTTCACCTTGTCCGGCGCAGAAATACCAGCGGCCTCAAGAATTGTGGGAGCGATGTCGATGACGTGGTGAAACTGAGACCGCAGGCGACCGGTATCGGTAATGGTGCCCGGCCATTCAATTGCTAGTCCGTTTCTTGTTCCGCCAAAGTGCGAGGCAACCTGTTTCATCCACTGGAACGGCGAATCGAGCGCCCATGCCCAACCGACATTGAAGTGGTTCTCGCACTTAGCAGTACCAAAGTCATCTAGGTGGTCGAGCAACCATTCGGGATCCTCATGCACCCCATTTTGGAATGATGGCGCGCTCCAGGCACCGTGGATGGTGCCCTCGGCTGAAGCGCCGTTATCTCCCGAGAGATATATGACAAGGGTTTCGCGCTCTTCGCGTCTGGCCGCCTCGATCACCCGACCAATGTGATGGTCGGTATGGGCGAGGAAACCTGCGAAACATTCCATGAGCCGTGTCGCTATTGGCCGGTACCGCTCCGGGTAATCGACCCACGCAGGGATCTCATCAGGTCTTGGAGTGAGAGCGGTGCTCGCTGGGATCACTCCCAAGCGAAGTTGTTCTGCGTAGATCTCATCGCGCAGAGCATCCCAGCCCCGGTCGAACTTCCCTCGAAACTGCTCGATCCAATCGCGAGGAGCATGATGTGGGGCGTGAACGGCGGGCGTAGAGAAGTAGCAGAACCAGGGACGATCAGGTGCTGACACGCGATGACGCTCAATCCAAGCGAGCGCTTGGTCTGCTAAGTCCTCAGTGAGGTGGTAACCGGGGCTCCCGACATGTGGAGAAATTGGTGTGGTTTGATCGTAAATAGCGGGTTCCCACTGCGACGCTTCAGCGCCGATGATCCCATAGAAGCGGTCGAATCCCAGACCGGTCGGCCAACGGTCGAAGGGACCTGCCGGGCCCTGCTCCCATGATGGGGTCAAATGCCATTTACCGAAGCAGGAGGTCGCGTAGCCCGACATTTGGAGTATCTGTGCCACGGTTGCCGCCTCGGCTGGAATAGCAGAGTCATAACCAGGGAAGGAGTTGGCGATCTCGGTAATTCCTCCCATGTGGACGGTGTGATGTTGGCGTCCGGTCAGCAGAGCCGCTCTTGTCGGTGAGCAGAGAGCAGTGGTGTGGAACTGGTTGTATAACAGCCCGCGATCGGCGACCCCTTGAAACGCCGGGGCTTGCACCGGACCGCCAAAAGAAGCGAACGAACCGAACCCCACATCGTCCAGCATGATCAGCAAAACGTTTGGCGCATCAATCGGACCCGTAGCTAGGTCGAGTCTGCGGGGTTGGGAATCGGCTAGGAGTCGCCCGATATGTCCAGTGAACGCTTCGGTGGGCTTCGGCAAACCTTCAGTCATCTGAACCCCGGATGATCGATCGCGGCGAGAACCCGTAACACCTGTGTCGCATCGCCTTCCACTAACAAATTCTCCGAGTCCATGGCGGCGCGCACGTCGCTGGAACCGGTGAGGATTTGGTCCCAGACCGATCTACTACCAATGAGAACGGCTTGGGCATCATGACCGTCCGTCGGACAGGCGACATGGTTACGAAAGTGGAGTCCCGTACGCACACCGTCGAGCGCCACAGCCAGATGAAAATCGACACCAGTAAGACCATCGGGATCAACGAGGACCCGAAGTACTGACACCGCTGTCTCTACAGACCACCGCGCCACTTGACGTTGGCTGAACCGGTGCGTCTTCAGCCTTGACACGTCGATACTGCCGTCCAGATCAAGCGCGTGCGTCAGACACCAGTTCCGAACGTTAGCTGAGGTCGTTCGTCGCGCAGCGGCGCGGAGCACCTCTGCGAGTAACTGGCGGTCCTGGTCCGTGGCTCGGGGTTGCTGCACGAGTCGACTCGCGAGTGAGAGCGCCCAGCGAAGATCGTTATGCGTTCCCGCGAGCGCCTCAACACAGCTCGACCTCACTTGTTCAACTCCCCCCATTGCCGAAATCATGCGGGCCGCTTCTTCGGCGGTATCAAGTGGAAGTAGGCCTGCAGGATCACCATCGAAAAATCCGAAGAGCCCAGCTCGAATCTGCCGAACGTGGTGTTCCGCTAAGCCGTAATGCTGCTGCGTTAACCAGTCCTCGTCGTACATTGGCGGCATCTGAACGCGGTGTGCGAGTTCAGGACCCGTCGCTCCTCGGTTTGTCCAGCGGACAGTCTGATCCCATAGGAACTGAATTGAATCCCGATAGGCGGTCACCCTTCGTTCTATATCTCGAGCCCCTGACATCGGGGGGCCATGGGTGGCCAACAGATGCTCAGCTCCGAGAGAACGCAGGTGGTCAAGTCCGTTGACCAGCACCCGCGGGTCACGGTATTCCTCTCCCCGGATGGCGAAGACGTTAAAGAGCGCCGGCCACACCAGGTTGTGAACCGCCACGCTCAGTTGAGGGAACCAGAGGGTCACGGAATCATCAGCGTCCGAGGGCGCCGGCGTCACCGACATCTGAAGCCCGGCGACGTTTACGGTGACCGATTCGGCGAAGGTATGGTCGGCGGCAACGTAACCGGGCGTTGAAGGTGCGTGATGCTTCATACGGTACGCGAGACCCAACCCGACATTGACGAGCCCATCGGGCCCCTCATCGGGGAGTTGGATCCCGAATTGCTCGACCAAACCTCGGCTGTAGGCAGGTGCGATCTCGGTAGCGGAACGCTCAAGATTCCCAGCGATGCGTTCATGCCCCCAGATTGCACCAATCGGTTCACGCTTGGTGAGGGCAGTTGTGCCATTTACATAATGAAAATGGGTGTAAACAACCGCTACTACCGGTTCAGCAGAGAATCGACGCAGCTGGCTCAGGGCGCTATGCATCTCTTCCACAGATTCGCCAGTGTCGATTGCGATGATGCCCTCAGGCCCACGGATAAACGTCTGGTTCGACAGACCATTCCCCACCAGGCACCAGACTCCGTCAGCTACTTCGAACATCTTGGGAACGAGGCGTTCGGTGTGATCATGAAGTGACTGATCGGCAAGTCGTCCTTGCTCGTCGGCTACGACACGGGAGTCGTCATTGGCAAGCGTCGGGGAGTCGCCCATAGCGGGATCCTAGGCCGGGTAACGATCTGGTGCGTCCGCCTGCGAACCTGGTTGGACTCGTTTGAAGGTCGAGGTGTTCAGAAGAACTAGGACCGCGAGTATTCAGTTCAATGGGAAGGTATATGTAGTGAGGCGGGTCGGACAGCCGACGGACGCTACGCTCAGTTGTCGTGTCCAATCCCAGCATGTCTGAACGGTTGAATGACCTCGAACAACGCCGCCAGGCGGCTCTCAGCGCAGGAACCGAACGCGCAGTTGCCCGCCAGCACGAAAAAGGAAAGATGCTCGCCCGCGAACGCATCGAGTACTTGCTGGACGACGGCTCGTTCCATGAACTTGACATGCTCGCGCGTCACCGAGCTCACGACGTCGGCCTAGATGATCGACCCTACACCGACGGAATTATCACCGGATGGGGAACTGTTGACGGGCGAAAAGTTTTTGTGGCTAGTCAAGATTTCACTGTTTTCGGTGGGGCGCTCGGAGAGGTCTTTGCCGAAAAGATGCACAAGATCATGGATCTCGCAGAGTCCGTTGGGGCCCCAATGATCGGTTTAAACGATGGAGCTGGCGCGCGCATTCAAGAAGGCGTGGTTTCGCTGGCGGGCTACGGAGGGATCTTCCGACGCAACGTTCAAGCATCAGGAGTGATTCCTCAAATCAGCGTCATTTTGGGTCCGTGCGCCGGTGGAGCGGTTTACTCACCAGCGATGACCGACTTCATTTTCATGGTCCGTGACAGCAGCCATATGTTCATTACAGGTCCAGACGTCGTGAAGACGGTCACAGGAGAAGAAGTCACCCTTGAAGAGCTAGGTGGAGCTGGATCTCACAGCACCAAATCCGGTGTCGCGTCTTTTGTCGCGGGTGACGAACAGAGTGTTCTCGATGATGTGAAATATCTTCTTTCTTTTCTACCGTCGAACAACCTTGATAATCCGCCGCGATTGTCTAGCAGTGACGACCCTGACCGCGAATGTTTAGCGCTGAGGGACATGCTGCCAGACAGTTCAAACGTTCCCTACGACATGAAAGACGTAATCGCAGAAGTTGTTGACGACGGAGAATTCCTCGAATATCACGCTGGATGGGCCGGCTCAATCGTCTGCGGCTTTGGACGCATCGACGGCCGTTCGGTAGGCATCGTCGGTAATCAGCCGATGGTGATGGCTGGTGTGCTCGACATTGAATCGTCCGAAAAAGCAGCTCGCTTCGTCCGATTCTGTGACGCCTTTCATTTGCCGTTGCTGACGTTCGTTGATGTCCCAGGTTTCCTCCCTGGAGTGGATCAAGAACACGGTGGCATCATCCGCCACGGGGCGAAACTTCTCTACGCATATTGTGAGGCAACCGTTCCTCGAGTGCAGGTGATCACTCGGAAGGCCTACGGCGGGGCCTACGTCGTGATGGACTCGAAATCGGTTGGGTGTGACGTCTCTTTCGCCTGGCCCACTGCGGAACTGGCAGTCATGGGCCCACAAGGAGCAGTCGAAATTCTCAACCGGCGAGAACTACAACAAGCCGCGGACCCTGACGCGCGTAAAGCTGAACTCGTCGATGATTACACCGAAAAGTATGCAAACCCCTACGTCGCCGCCGAGCGAGGAATTGTAGATGCAGTGATTGATCCGGCGGAAACCCGCCAAAAGGTCGTCGCGGCGTTCAGAATGATCGAGGGTAAACGGGAAGAACTTCCCAAACGCAAACACGGAAATGTCCCGTTGTGAGCGCCCCAATTTTGGGAGCGATCCGGCCCTCACCCACTGACGAAGAGGCTGCAGCTATCGCCATCGCGATGGAGCTCCTGTGGCCACGCCCCTCGCCGATCAGTGATACAACTTCTCGTTCCAACTGGAGATTTAGCGGGCGCTGGTGGGATGAGTCGTCGAACTGGGCGTCTCGCGCCTACTAACCCGCGCAATACGCACCGCCAACCCTGCTACGAGTGGCCGCTAGGCCTCTATCCATGACCCGTGGAAGCCAAACGGTACCCGCTGAGGGAGTACCACTTCAGCGACGGGTTCTGACCCTGGGTCCCCGGCGTCCAGAATCAGCAACGAGCTTCTATCTTCGGAACGGTCATAGACATACCCGATCAACCAGCCGTCATCTTCGTCAGTGGATCCAGGTCGGTCCACGAACACAAACTCCCCGGGATCTTGACCTTTATCGAAATCCCAGGCGAATGAGTTACCGGTATCGAAGTCGTATTTCATGATGGTGCCAGCTTCAGGATCGGAACTATCTCCTTTGGAACCAACTGCATAACCGAACCGATATTTCAGGCCCACCCGGTCGGCAGCTATGCGGCCAAACTCGATTGGGCGATCGTCTAGCTGCGTTTCAGTTACAAGACCCGCCACGGTGTCGATCTCCCAGCGCCACAAGTTTGCCTTGGCGTCAAATTCTGTGCTTCCGGCCTCCCACATGGTGGGGTACCGGGCGACATCAATGATTACTCGACCATCGACGTCGTAGCTGTTGACGGGGTGAAACACGTAGCAAGGGTCGATATCTAGCCACTGGACGCCAGTGGCGCCGACCTCGCGGTCCATCACGCCAAGTCGCGCTCCGTTATCTCGTTGAAACGAAAACGGCATTCCCCCGTTGATCGCTGTTTCAAAATCGAAGACCACAGGTAAATCCATGAACACCACGCGGCTCGCTGTGATGTTGAAGTCATGCATCATCACGGGGGCCGGAATCTCAATGTTCTGCTGCTCTACAAGCTCGCCCATCGGGGAGACACGAAGAAAGGTCAGGTACGCAGGGGGTAAAAACCCGTAGCCGAAGGCCAGCATCTCCCCAGTTAGCGGACAGATCTTGGGGTGGGCGGTAAAGGAGCCATCGAGTCGACCACCGAAAGAATGTGGACCGATGGTCTCTAATTCTTCCGAAATTTCCCATGGAACGTGCCCCTCTTCGAGACAGAGAATGCGTCCAGCGTGGTGCACGACATGGGTGTTCGCCTTCGAGTTTTCACTACTGAAATCTAGGTTGTCGAGATCGATTACAGGTTTCGTCGGATCGTCAAAAAACGGGGTGCGCACCCACCGGTTGCGGTACCACTCGGCTCGACCCTCGCGCAGGCGGACACCGTGAACCATCCCATCGCCAAGGAACCAATGAGCAGACTCGCCGGTGATCGGATTGGCACCGTTACGCAGATAACGCCCATCGAGTTCGACCGGTATAGCGCCGCGCACTTCAAGAGCGTCGGAACTGACCTCGTTAAACACGGGGGCGTAGTTACCTCGAAGATGAAACGGGGCGTCGTCCGCGACAGTCATAGTGGTGCTTTCAGTGTTGTTTAGGACTCTTATTCATAGTTGCACGCTCGCTGAAACCCTGCTGCCCGTGGCAGGATCTTGCAGTGACTGTTAGCGATCCACCCCTAGCCGATCTGCGCGTTGTCGACATATCGACCATTTTTGCTGGACCACACTGCGCAAGATATCTGGCAGATTTCGGTGCTGACGTAGCGAAGGTGGAACGTCCGTCGGGAGATTCGTCACGCAACATCGGATGGCGAGCAGCAGATGGTGAAACGCTGTGGTGGAAATTAGCTAATCGGGGAAAACGAGCCATCAC
>Ga0209034_10001218_pt1 | contig 12701 bp, 11 predicted proteins | sample MarorgKNORR_S2LV_2_FD_188219 | JGI IMG/M metagenome (GOLD analysis project Ga0209034, IMG submission 188219) | Marine microbial communities from the Southern Atlantic Ocean, analyzing organic carbon cycling - 250m_A/KNORR_S2/LV (SPAdes) (version 2) | ecosystem: Environmental > Aquatic > Marine...
CATCTCCGGTGTGAGCACATGCCGTGACAGTGTTGCTGCTCCGATGGCAAGGTCGATCTCAGGGAGGTGTCCTGGAATCTCCTCAAGCGTGATGCCCTCACCATCGAGCGGTTCCGCAACCTCGTGGGCGGTGTCTGCGGTCCGGTTGGCAATGATCAAGCGACCGACCCCAGCTTTGCGAAGCAGGCGACTTACTAAAGCACCTGTGTCCCCCGCACCGACCACCAGCGCAGTGACCGAGGAAAAGCTACCGATCTCTTTGCGCAGAATTTCCAGTCCAGCGCTTGCCAAGGAGGCACCGCCCCGGCCGATATCCGTCTCTGTGCGCACCCGCTTGCCTGTAGCTAGGGCTGCGTCGAAGAGCCGATGTAGCATGGGACCCTTCCATAGTGCCGCGCGCTCGTCGTGAGCCGCAGCACGCACCTGGCCAAGGATCTGTGCCTCTCCGTGGACGACCGAGTCGAGTCCCGCCGCGACACGAAAAAGGTGACTGACTGCTTGTGGTCCCCTGAGTACGTACGAGTGTTCGAGTACTAACGCTGGCGAGACACCCGTGTGCCTTTGAAGTAAACGCGTCAAGAGTTTGGCAGCTCGTTCAGGCTTTGCAGAAACGCCATAGAGTTCAAGTCGCCCGCATGTCGCTAGTGGGACTGCCTCCTCTAGGAGGTCGGTACCAGATACGTAAGCATCTAGGGTTTCATAGATATCATCGATCTCGACGTGCAGCCGCTCGCGCACTGCCGCAGGGGCAACCGCCTGGCTCGTGCCGACGACGAAAATCTCTGAATTGGACACGTCAGGAAGCCGTCGACCCACCAAGAGAAGCAGCCCATTCTTCCGCAGAAATATGAACCGCAGTGTGTAGTGGAGTGTCACCCTTAGTGTAACGACGTGCTTCTGTGTCTCTGAGGTCGTAAACGAGTCGTGAGAATAGAGTGAGATCATCAGTTTCGTAGACTACCACAAACTCCTGATCCTGAAGCCCAAAAGAGTAGAGAAGTAACTGTTTGATTTCCCGAAACTCTTTTCCAATCCGGATATGCTCATTCATCATGCCTTGCCGCGTATCACGGCCGAGCAAATACCAATCAGCAGTTTTCGTGAACGGGTACATTACGAGGTAGGGGCTTCGCTCGTCTGAGTAAGGATCAACCTCCTGAGTGGATTTGGCGCGGCTGTAATCTGATGGCCGAGTTACACCCCATAGGATATGCGCCGGCTCGATTACGTCCCGGAATCCATTCTCAGCCGTTGCTCGCTGGGTGAAGTATCTTCCAGGTGCGGAGACATCATCCACCGTGACCGTACTCCAAACGAGGACATCACTATCAGTTTCAATTCCCTGGGTCAGGTAGAGATGGGCTCGGTCCGCGGTTGCGCGTAGTGCACTGAACCAGGCACTGGCCTTAGCGGCTCGTACTTCTGGCTCAAGTCCCCAAAACGCTGACGTGAGTCGGTAGGTAGTGAAGTGGCCCAATACGGGTTGTGGAGTGTCCGACATTGTGAATGTATTTCGGTAGGAGGGTCAGTTACTCGTCGGCCGCCGCCATCCAGGCAGCTGCGTCGAGTGCGTGGTAGGTAATAATTAGATCTGCTCCGGCGCGACGGAAAGCCAGTAAGGACTCTAGAACAACTTCTCGTTCATCTATCCAACCTCGCTCTGCCGCAGCTTTCACCATGCTGTACTCGCCGCTGACGTTGTATGCCGCGATCGGGTAGTCCGGAAAATTGTCTCGTGAGCTTCTTAGCACATCCAGATACGAGAGTCCGGGCTTCACCATTAGCATGTCGGCGCCTTCCGCGATGTCTTCCTGGTGCTCGCGAAGGGCTTCCCGAGCATTTGCCGGGTCCATCTGGTGGCTGCGGCGATCACCGAACTGGGGTGACCCGTCAGCGGCATCACGGAATGGTCCATAATATGCAGAAGCGTATTTCGCAGAATAAGAGAGGATCGCCACCTCATTCAGCCCTTCACTATCTAGCGCATTCCGGATTGTCCCGACCTGGCCGTCCATCATCGAAGAAGGGGCGACGATATCAGCTCCCGCGTGACCGTGGGATACCGCAATCTCTCCTAGTCGGTCGAGGGTTGGGTCATTAAGGACAGTGCCGCGCTCGTCAACGAGCCCGCAGTGCCCGTGTGTCGTGTACTCGCACAGGCACACATCGGTGATCAAGACCCCCGAGTATCCGGCGCCTCTGATCTCACCTATAGCACGTTGAACGATTCCATCAGCTGTGGAGGCGCCCGTACCGTTCACATCCTTGTCCTCAGGAATCCCAAACAGAAGCACCGCGCCTAGCCCAGCTGCGTCTGCTTGCATCGCCGCTTTCCCGATGTGGGATAGTGGCCAGCGGTTCACACCGGGCATCGACACAACCTCAACAGGTTCCGCATCCACTTCGGACACAAAAAGCGGAAGGATCAGGTTCCTCGCCGCAAGTTCGGACTCACGGGTGAGACGCCTGAGGGACACAGTCCGTCTGGTGCGCCTAAGCCGCGCAAACTCCGGCAATTGAGTAGTAGTCAAGTTCATCATGAGCTTGGAAAAATCGACCGGAGCACGACTGAGGACAATTCGGGAAACTCCCCGACCGCAGTCCGTAGAAGAGCGGACCCTTTTTTTGGGGAGTGTTTGGCATGCTCAGCTCGTAAACACCCTCGCCGCCAGTTTAAAATGGTCAATCATCAGGTCAGGTCTTTGAACTTGATAATTCTGGCGATGAAGTCCGACAGGTTACGGCTACCAGTCTTGGGGCGTCTCCGTGATATCCATGGGGATCGGGGCCACGCTGTCCCGGAATTCGACTCCCAACTGGAAGAACCCGCTCGCATGAAGGGTTACCGTCACGGTGTCGGTTGCGCTTTCGTTCAGCCAATACCACCCGTGGATACCTGGGAACGGGGCGGTGTAGCTACCATTTCTGAATAGAGTCCGCTCAGCAACCTCAAAGAATTCGGCTGTTCCCGGCGGGGATCCGTCAATCTCGGCATGCATTTCTGAGCGAACCCAGTAGCTAGCCTCCCACGAGTAGAGCATGGCTTGTCCTGCTTCCAGTCTGTACTTGTACTCAACGAACTCTTCGGGCCCCAACACGAAGGATTTTCGGTCTACGTGGTACGTGCTTTCCTGTGGACTTATCCCGTCAGAGCGGACCGGGATAGGTGCTTCAGCGCCAGAAAGGACGACAAGTCCGAGAGCCTCTCCGGTTCCGAGTAGATCGATGTCGTACTCGGCGGGGAGTACCACGGTAATAAGCACCACGCCTGCCAGTGCGAGGGCTGCAAGGGTAGCCCTCGCGAGTTTGGCCTTGGACACATCTGGCGGGTAGGGATCTCGGCCCAATTCTTGGTCGGTCACGAGGCGTTTACGAAGAAGCCCACGATTTGATAGCCCATCAGCATGAAGCCGCCAACCATTAGTGCTGCATTCGTCACAAAGGCGTGCCTGAGGAACCCCTCTCGAGTGCGCCAGTACGCGAGTCCGATTAGTACACCTGTAAGCGCGAAAATCTGGCCAAGCTCAATACCTATATTGAAGCTCAGCATGTTGGTGAGTAGGCCTGCCTGTGAGAGTGTGTACTCCTGCAGTGTGGTGGCTAGTCCGAACCCGTGGAATAAGCCAAACGTTAAAACCGCGTACTTAGTGTTTGGTTGGAAGCCGAGGTAGCGGCGAAAGCCGTCCATGTTGTCAAAGGCCTTATATACCACGGACAGGCCGATAATAGCGTCCACAACGAAAGGATTGGCCTGAACACCCCAAAGCACACCAGCCAGAAGTGTCAGGCTGTGTCCTAATGTGAAGAGGCTTACGTAGACTATGACATCCCGCAGTCGATACAGGAAAAAGAGGACCCCCACCAAGAAAAGCAGATGGTCGTATCCCGTGAACATGTGCTTTGCCCCGAGATACATGAACGGACCGATTGCGGGACCACTGTTGGTCAAAAAGAAAGCTGCGTCATCCTGAGCTACACCATGTGCAGCGGCTCCTTGTACACCCCATATCAAGACTAGGGCTAAAAGCAGACCTGCACTGATAAGCCAGCGTTTCAACGGGTGATCCAGAAAGAACATATTCACGTTATTCAAATTATTTTGGGCTGAAGCAGGGGTGGGCTGACTACTCCTTCCTTCCGATACTGAGGTCCTTGCCTAGTATTGGCGCAGAATCTGCCCAACCAGCTTCTCCTCTGAACTGCCTGGGATAGGTTGGAATTTCTGGACTCGACCAGCAAAACAATCCGCGATATAGAGGTTGCCTTCCTGGTCAGTGGTCATGCCATGCGAGCATCCGAGTCGTCCTGCTGGGAGCCCAGTAGCACCCCAACCGTATAGCCAGTTCCCATCTGAATCGAACTTCATAAACCGTCCGGAAGGGGCGTCCCCGACCCAGATATTGTCATCCGTGTCGATCAGGTGATTGACCATCAGTGTATTCTGGCTCTCAGGCCAGTGGGGCGAACGGAGTGTCCACATGTCTAGAAAGTTGCCGTTCTCGTCGAAGACCTGCATCCGTTGGTGACCGCGGTCGACGACGTACAGTCTGCGGTCAGAGGTGATCTGGATGCTATGGGGATTGTTGAATTCACTCGGCCCTGGGTTCTCAGGATCCGCAGGTGCCTGCCCCCAGTCCATGATGAAGTTTCCGTCCGGATCGAACTTAGCAACACGTTTGCCGTCATAACCGTCGCTAATGAAGTAGGTGCCGTCAGGTAGCCAGGCGATATCAGTCGGTCGAGCGAAGTTGTTCGGCCCGCGACCCGGCATGCCGAGTTCGCCGTGCGAGTACACGAGTTCGCCATCGTAGGTGAACTTGTAGATCATGTGAAGTTGATCATCAATGATCCATACATGCTTTTCTTGGTCATACGGGCTCATCTTGACCTTATGAGGCCCACGACCGCAGGGCTGCTGGGCGAATAGATCGTTCAGATGATCCCAGTTCTCAATCAGGTTCCCCTCACCATCAACCACGAAGATGCTGTGCTCCCAGCGGCGTTCGTAGCCTCGGCGATTCTGTGTTGGTTGGCATCTGGAGCTGAGCCCATCTGTTGTCGGTGGCGCGTTCCCCACCACGTCTGTCGCACCGTATGACTGCCAAGGCTCCATCCCAGATTGAAGTGGAAGCTCTCCTCGCATCGCGATCCAGATTCGGTCCGGACTCTCGGCATAGACCCCTCCGAAAGAGCCCCATGTCCACCCATCGTGCGAGTGCTCGTCATCGGGCAATGGCCTCGGCCAATCCTCATCAACCTGATAGGGGCCGGTGGGCCAGTCGTGGTAGCTCCAGCGCTCCCCTACAACCCTGGTATCAGAGTTTGCCATATTGTCATCCCCGGCGGGAGCGCAACTGACCAGACTGACCACCGTGAGTAGTAGCACCGTCACAACTAGCCTCGACGAGTAGGCGGGTGTACTCATGAGACACCTCCATCTGTTGGGATCGCGCTCGGGTGCCGTCCGGTGACAGCCAGGAGCACATCATATCGCCGCGCTAACGGCAGAGTAGAAGACAGGGTGACCGCGAGCAAGCTGCACTCCTATCTTCTTGGGGGACTGCCAGCGCATGGAGTGATAAGAGTTGTACGATACATCTAAAGATTCTTCGGGGAGGGTTTGGGAGCGGTTACTTCGCGAGCCGCTCGTGCACTTTTTGGGTCTTGCAATCGCACTCTTCATGACGGCCGAGTTGATTGGTTCTGGTGACACCACAATTGAGATCACGCAGGATGAAATCGAGTACCGGATTACGCAGGTCGAGGCAGAAGAAGGTGCCCCTCTTACTGAGCAAGAACGGCGCTTGGTAGTGGAGGCCTACATCGATGAGCGAGTGCTAGTGAGGGAAGCTCAAGAGATCGGTCTTGATGCTGACGAGCGCATTGAAGACATCTTGGTCCAGAAGATGCTGCACGTGCTGAGTGGCGATGTCATCCAGCCTTCCGAGGAGGAACTAGCGTTCTACTATGAGGGCAACATGGAGCGCTACGTCGTGGAGTCTTCAGTTACTGTCGACGAGCTCATCCTTCCTATCGGGACCCCACTTCCGGAGTCGATTCAGGACGGCGGACTCCCCAGTGAACTTTCAGATGAAGAGCTCGTAGGGCACCGCGTGGTGCCTGAACTGACCTTGAGCGACCTTTCGTTAGTCTTTGGAGAAGAGGTAGCTCAGGTCGTATTCGAAGCGGAGATAGATACGTGGACTGAAGGTTTTGATAGCTCACGCGGAAACCACTGGTTTAGGGTTCAGGAACGGCATGAGGGAGGACTCCAACCGTTTTCAGTGATCAGGGACAGGGTCCGTCTAGATTGGATCACGGAGCAGGAGGATCGTAGGCTTTTGCTTCGTGTTGCAGAGTTGCGCGAGCGTTACATGGTCATTATCGAAGAAGTAGGTTCGTGAAGCCTGCTTGGTTTCTAGCGGTGTTGGGGGTCCTTGCGACGCCGACTGTAGGTGCAGCCCACGATGTCGACGTTACGTCAGTGGCTCGCGTCTTCCTCGAGGAGGTCGCAGAGGGTCGGTACTTGTTATCCGTAGTGGATGCGCAGGCACCACCCATCATAGACCGTCGCGGCGTGCTACCAGTCCATTGCGCACCACTCCCAGAGCAGGAAGTCGAAATACGTATCGTCTCGGGATTCGCTTTTGAGTGTGAGACCCCACTGGCGGAAGGGGACGTACTGACTTTTCCATGGGCCCTCGCCGGCATTGTGGCTCTTGCTCGGTGGGCTGACGGAACCGAGTCATCGGTCTACTTCCGAGGATTTCAAGGATCAGTGCCTGTACCCATTGGTCAGCTTCAGGTACGGAGTCAGTCACGGTGGAGGGTAGCAAGTACGTACCTATTTCTCGGCACTGAGCACATCCTGCTGGGCATTGATCATCTACTTTTTGTGCTCGGGCTCCTTCTGCTCGTCCGTGGTTTCATACCCCTGGTTAAGACCGTGACTGCGTTTACGGTAGCGCATAGCCTCACGCTCGGAGCTTCTGTCCTCGGTTACATACCGCTCGACCGGTCAGCGATCGAGGCAACGATAGCACTTTCCATCGTGCTCCTAGCCCGCGAGATCGTGGTAGCCGACCGAGGGATCATTCACTTGACGCACCGTAAGCCATGGCTGGTGGCATTTGTGTTTGGCCTCCTCCATGGCCTTGGTTTCGCTGGAGCACTAGGGGAGATTGGCTTGCCGGATACTGCAATCCCGTTGGCCCTCCTCTTCTTCAATCTTGGCGTTGAAGCGGGCCAGTTACTCTTTGTACTCTTGCTTCTAGGAGTGCACCGTCTACTGAAGGACGTGATCCGGGCAAGGCTCCCGAAAATGGAGCCGATACTAGGTTATGCGCTTGGGGCACTCGCCACGCTTTGGTTTTTCGATCGCTTACCTGGAATCTGGGGCGCATAACATTGAGAAAGTTAAGTAGGTGAAGTGACATGGTTACTCGGTTCATTCAAGTAAGAGGAGTACATCAGATGTTGAAGAGCGTGTTCTATATCATGTGTGCCGCTGCGTTGGGTGGTGCTATTACTGCTGTAGATGTGGCAGCACAGGGATTTTCACTGCCACCCCTTTTAATGGAGAGCGATGCGTTCGAGGACGGTGGGATCGTTCCTATGAGGTACGCCGGACGCGGTGACAATGTGCAGCCAGGCTTCACCTTTTCGAATGCTCCTGACAATACTGCCAGCTACGCGATCATCTTTCACGATTTAGACGTGGCTCTTGGAGGGATGACCGGTGATGTGCTCCACTGGCTTGCGTGGAATATCCCGGTCTCGGCCGGCGGTATTCCGGAAGGCTCGCTGCCCTCTGGGTCTGTGCAGGGCACCAACCTCATGGGCCAGACGGCATATTTCGGTCCAGGTGCGCCTCCAGGACCGCGTTACCACCACTACGTGTTCGAGCTATACGCCCTGAGTGAGAACCTAGACCTCCCTACGACCGCCGGGCGCGACGAGCTGTTGGCAGCGATGGAGGGGAAGGTTGTCGCGAAAGCGGCCTACGTCGGTCGTTTTCGGGGTGAGGGCTAGGGAATTACTCCGGAGGTAGTAAGCCTAATCCGGTAGAGCCCTGTCCTGGCAGTCATATAGAGCGTACTACCGTCGTCTCCCCAGGCGACATTTGCGGGAACCTCGTCGGGTTGGATTGTACCAAGGTGCTTCCCAGTTGGATCGAAAATCCAAACACCGCCCGGGCCGGTAGCGAAGACGTTGCCGGCCCGGTCGACCTTTATCCCATCTGCCGCTCCAGTTGACGTTTCTGTGTTGACGTCGAAGAAAACTCGTCCCTCTGCCAAGGTCCCATCTTCAAGCACTGGATAGGCGATCCAAACCTTATTTCCTCCGTCCGAGTTAGCGACGTAGAGAGTGCGCTCGTCGGGCGAGAACGCGATGCCATTCGGTCGGGTCTGCCCTGCTTCAAGGAGGGTAAGTTCGCCATCAGGACTAAGCCTGTAGATGCCGTTGAATTCAAGTTCTCTTGCTGGGTCGTTCTCCTGTCCTGCAAGTCCGTAGGGGGGGTCGGTGAAATAGAGCGAACCATCGGACCGAAAGGTGCCGTCGTTTGGGCTATTGAGGCGGCTTCCCAGGTAGCTTTCTGCGAGCACCGTAACCGTACCATCAGACTCGATTCGGGACACGCGACGGTTCCCGTGCTCCATTAGGACTAAGCGATCCTGCGAATCGATTGTGAGTCCATTTGATCCGACTGAACTCCCTGGCGGATACTCACCCATGAAGACCGAGTCTATCACGGTCGATAGGCCAGACTGCTCGTCCCAGCGATGAATCCGATTAGACCGTAAGTCACTGAATAGTAGGTACGAGCCACGTTGGACCCAGACCGGACCTTCGGTGAAGGCGAAGTCGCCGGCCAGCTTTTCGATTTGGTAGTCACTGGGTACTAGGGCGTCGAGAGCCGGATCGATGCGCAAGACGGTCCCCGCAGGTGGGCCGTCCGCGGTCTGAGTTACTCGGACCCCTCCGCAGGCGGTTGTGAGGATGACGAGTAGCAGCGCTGCTAGGACTCGATCAGTGGTCCTCACGACGACACCTCCGTTACGAGTGCTATGTGAGTGCATTCTCAAAAAGCGCAAGCAGACGGTTCCAAGCCCGTTCTGCCTGCGCCTCGTGGTAGACCTGCGAATCGGGTGGGCACCATCCGTGCAGCGCACCCGCATACACCTCGATCTCTGCAGGCAGTCCTGCCCGTGCAAATGTGTCGCGAAGCACATTCTTGGCTTCTGGCTGGTTCTCATCGTCGTTCTCAGCAATCGCGAAGAGGTAGTGCGCTGTCATGTCGGGTACTAGAAGGTGCGGGCTATCAGCTGCATCCGTGACTAGCCCACCACCGTGGAACGATGCTGCCGCACCAATGCGATCCGGAATCGCAGCAGCTGTTCGCATCGTAAACGGTCCACCCATACAGTAGCCCATAGTCCCCATTTTCCGGTTTCCATTTACCGATGGCTGGTCATCTAGGAAACTGACGAACGCTGCGGCATCCCTCACCTGCGTATCCGCATTTAACGATGCCATCAGGGGCCTGAGCGTATCACTTACTTCGGCGAAGTTTGTACTGCTAACGATGGGTGCTCGCTGCGTGCGGTAATACTGGTTGACTACTAGGACAGAGTACCCGGATTCGGCCAGCCGTCGGGCCATCAGCATTTTAGCCGGCCGTAACCCAAATGCATCAGGCCAGATCAAGACACCCGGATGTGTTCCGCTTGATGGATACACGAAATAGCAATCAGCTACACCATCAGGGGTCGTTACGTGGATATTGGCTTCGACTACCGCCTGGGCATTTGCATCTCGGGGCAATAACATCGCCAACCCTGCCCCCGCCGAAACAACTCCGAACTCTCTCCGTGTGAGCTTCTTCCCACGCAAGTAATCTTTGTTATCGGCAACGGTCCGGTCATCACACATACTGGTCTCCTCGCATGCGGGTGTTAAGTCCTAACTCGCACTCAGTATGCGACTAGGAAAGGTTTGAAGTTTTAGCACCTATATCCTAGAGGGCAGCGGGACGAGGTAGGGCTCTAGGCCCTTTAGGTTGTGTTCGATTTCGTCGATCTGGACTTGAGAAAACGAGTGTTCACGACCGCGTTGCATGTCGGTCTTGAAGATGCCTCTTCTCTTGAGCAGATAGCGGCCCGCACCTGGGATTTCGCTCTCACAGGTCAACATCACGAGCACCTTTCCATGAATGTTCCGTACTTCATCCCAATCCTCTGCGAGGTACGCGTCCCACATCTGAGCGAAGACGTCGATGTACATCGACATACCACTGACTATCCCGTCCACTCCGAGACGCAGATCGTAGGCGAAGTAACGGCCACGCATCGCGGAGAAGACGCGCTTGATCTGAGGCTGACCCACTAGTGATTTAATCCGATCGAATACGGGTTGGGCTTCCTCTTTCACGTAGCCTAGATGGGGATACTGGTCTGCGAGCTCTAGGATGAATTCGGTCTTGAACTCAATGCCCGGAAGGTTTGGCTGCGTTTGCAGCATTACAGGGCGTGACGTTACCTCGGCTAGTGCGCTGTAATACTCACGGTAGTCCTGAAGCGAGCTGCCGACTTTCGGGGGCATGGCGATCATCATGTCGGGCTCTAGTGTTTCAGCATATCGAGCCAAGCGCACCATGTCAGAGGTTACATCTTGCTGTACGCCTAGGCAGAGGGTCATGGAGCTGTCCTGGTTGGCCTCAGCCAAGACTTCCATGCCCTGCATGATCTCACGAGTTGTAAGTCGCGTGTAGTCGCTAGAGTTCTGTGGCCAAACGAGACCATGAGCACCTGCGTGATCAAGCCACTTCACTTGGAACGCAAGGTCGTCGAAGTCTACTGTTCCTGACTCGGTGTATGGGGTCGCCAGTATGACGAAAAGTCCACGCATGTCTGCGTCTCGAGATACTCGGGACGTTGATAGGTTCTTAGCTGCAAGGGGATCCGCACCACTTACAACCTGCGACCCGACTGCGGCAGACCCCATGAGCTTAAGTGTCTCGCGACGGGTGTAACTCTTGGTCATGGTCCTTACCTCATCGATGAATCAGCATACTTGCGCTACCAGGGTGGCTACTGAGGTCACGGTAACTACGCTGAGATCGGGGGGCCAGTTCAGGGAAGACGGTATGCAACGACCTCGTCCGTCGCGACTATAGCGACGTATTGGCGGCCATCTGGTCCTGCATAAGTCATCGGGTTTGCGTTGCCCCTGCGGTTGAGCGTCGACACCCAAATCTCTTCTCCAGTTAAGGCATCTAGAGCCCTAAATCGGTTGTCGTCTGTCGACGCGATAAATACAAGCCCACCGCCTGTGACTATTGCAGCTGCTCGTCCAGGGCGGCCTGTGTTTTGTCGATCACCTGGAAGTCCTTCAGTGATTCCGACGGGAACCTGCCAGGAGACTTCTCCAGTGGCAGCGTCAACGGCAGTTAAGCGGCCCCATGGCGGTTTCTGGCAAGGCCAACGGGAGCCGCTCATCGCGACATCAAAGTTTCCGGGTCTAGGGGAAGCACGGCGATAAGGGATCGGAACGTCGTCCGATGTATCCTCTTCAATCCAGCCAAAGGTTCCGACGTCTCGACTGAACACGATGACGTGACCTGAGTTCGGATCAAAGGCCCCACCACCCCAGTTATGACCTCCAAGCAGCCCAGGGAACAGGAGCGTTGTACGAGCTGGTGCTCCGGGTGCTCGGTATGCCCACGGAGTGAAAGGGCCAGCATTGTAGACTTCCCCGACATTGTCCAGCAGCGCCGTGCATGCAGCCACATGCTCGGTAGACGTGTCATCAGCCGTTACCAAATCTTCCGGAGTATAAGTGGTGCGTGATGTTACCAATCCCACAGGCATGGGTTGGGTTGCGTAGGTTTCTTCTCCTGGCACGTTGCTCGCAGGGACCGGCTGCTCTTCAATGTCAAAAAGCGGGTCGCCCGTTTCGCGGTTTAGGAGGTATAGGTATCCCGATTTGGTCGTTAGCCCCAATGCTGGAACAGTTCCAGTCGGTAGCGACGCGTCAAAGAGAACGGGTGGTGCCGGTGGATCATGGTCCCAAAGGTCGTGATGGATAGTCTGGAAGTGCCACTGGTAGTCACCGCTCCGAATGTCCACCGCGACCACAGAGTTGCCAAAAAGATTGGCCCCGTGCCGATCACCGCCGTACCAATAGGGAACCGGCGCTGCTAATGGCAGATAGATTAGCTCCCGCTCCTCATCCATAGTGAAGTAGAACGGCCAAGCATTAGCACCCAGACGTCCATTCCAACTATCACCTTCCCAAGTCTCATGGCCTAACATTCCCGGCTGTGGTACAGAGCTGAACTCCCACAGCTTATCGCCAGTGCGGATATCGAAGGCACGCGCATTTCCGATGCCTCCAATTGCGCCCCGGGGGGTATTGGCGCCAACAACGACGATGTGCTCAAAAATGAGAGGGACTGAGTTGTAGGGGATGACCATATCAATCTCACCACCCTGCCCAAAGCTGGTGACAGGCACGCCTGTCACTCCGTCGAGTGCTACCAGACGCCTTCCTGAGGTGAAGATGATCCGTGGCCCTTCCGTGTCGCCGCCAGCCCAGTACGCTACACCCCGCCTGGATGGTGCTCCATCAGTGACCAAATGGCGCCACAGTTCATCGCCGGTCGTAGGGTCCAATGCGACCACGCGATCGACACCAGGCAG
>Ga0209034_10001219_pt1 | contig 12701 bp, 13 predicted proteins | sample MarorgKNORR_S2LV_2_FD_188219 | JGI IMG/M metagenome (GOLD analysis project Ga0209034, IMG submission 188219) | Marine microbial communities from the Southern Atlantic Ocean, analyzing organic carbon cycling - 250m_A/KNORR_S2/LV (SPAdes) (version 2) | ecosystem: Environmental > Aquatic > Marine...
CTCTTCCAGCGCAGCGCTCGCAAAACCATCAAAATCGTGTCGCGTCAGATATTCATATGTGGGGAGAGTGGGATACAAGGTTTGGATCAGCACTTCACCGGGTCGCTGGGCTCGACCCGCCCGACCAGACACTTGGGTCAATTGTTGAAACAAACGTTCGCTGGAGCGGAAATCCGTCGCATACAGGCCCCGATCCGCACTAAGAACACAGACCAGCGTTACTGCCGGAAAATCATGCCCCTTGGACAACAACTGCGTCCCGACCAGGATATCCACCCCGCCGTCGCGCACTCGCTGCAGATCAGCCGCCATATGCTCACCGCCTTTGATGCGGTCACTATCGAATCGCATCACCCGCGCCTCAGGAAACAATCGTTGTACCGCTTCTTCAATACGCTGTGTGCCTTCGCCAACGTGATACACGTCACCACCGTGACACTGTGGACAATGATCGAGGGCGGGTTCTACCCCGCCACAATGGTGACAACGCAGCACACCGCTTCTCCGATGCAGTGTCAAAGCAGCATCACAGCGCCCACAACGTCCCTGCCAACCACATGCGCTGCAACCGACCACAGGGGCAAAACCTCGCCGATTGACATACAGAATGCTTTGCTCCCCCCGATCGAGCCGCCGAGCAAGGGCCTTCACCACCGGTGGGGACAATCCCTCCGCTGCCGGCATGGTGCTCAAGTCCAGTAGACGGACTCGCGGCATCTGCGCCCCGCCGGCCCGCTCGGGCAAAGACAATAACTGGTAACGCCCGCGATGAACATTGGCGATCGATTCCAGTGATGGGGTTGCTGAACCGAGCACGACCGGGACTTGCGCCACTTGTGCGCGTTTTACCGCCACATCACGCGCGTGGTAGCGGAACCCGTCTTGTTGCTTATACGAGAGGTCATGCTCTTCGTCCACAATCACTAACCCCAAGGCCTTGAACGGGGCCAAAACAGCCAAACGGGTACCCAGTACCACATCGGCCAAACCAGCGCTTGCCGCCCACCAGGCGCGGTGTCGCTCGCCAGCGGACATCTGGGAATGGAGAACCACCAAGCGCCCACCGACCGTATTTTCGATGCGCGCGATAAACTGCGGGGTCAGTGCAATCTCTGGCACCAGCACCAAGACCTGCCTGTGACGAGCGATAACCGCCGCCGCCGCTCGCAGATAGACCTCTGTCTTCCCACTTCCGGTCACGCCATGCAGAAGAAACGGTGTAAAACGCACCGATTCAGCGACCATCGCGTCTACTGCGCGTTGTTGATCTTTATCCAAGTCAATGGCAGACGCGCGCGCAGCGCGCGCCAAGGGATAAGCCGACTCGGCTGTAATCCACCCTTGTGCCAACAACCGACGCAGGGGGGCATGCACATGGGCTATCCCCTCACGTAACGCACTCTCCTCAAGTCCGTGCTCTAGGTGACAACGAGCAAGCAGTTGTCGCTGCACCCGGGCACGCATGGGGACCGTGGCCAAGGCCTCTTGCCCCGCCGCCGTGAGGCGGAATACTCGGGGTAATTCGGGCACCAGATCCCGTGATTGACGCAATGCGCTGGGCATGGCCGCGTGCAGTACTTCACCCACCGGATGATGGTAGTACTCAGCTGCCCACAACAAGATTTTTAATAGGGTGGCTGGAATCGTCGGCATCTTATCAATCACTTGGATTACCGTCCGCAACTTCGCAAGGTTCACACTGGGCTCAACAGAAATCGCTGTCACCACACCCACCAATGACCGCTGGCGCACTGGGACCAAAACACGCATTCCCACTGTCGGTAAGGGCATGGTGTCATCGACGCGATAATCGAACGTACGCCGCAGGGGCAACGGCAAAGCTACCCGCACGATAGCGCTTGATCGTTTGGATTGAGTGGTCACGGCAATAGCGGCGATACTTTATTGCATTGAGTTTTGGTCAAGTGACATCAAAGTTCGATAACTCATTGAGGTAAAACACTGTTCCCTAGTTGCCCACAGAACCTGTGGATAAGTCTGTGAATGCTTTCCCAGTTCACAGCACGAGTAATGGGCCGGCGACCCATTGTCAGGGATTGGTCATTATTTAAGCAATAAAAAAATACTCGTAAATTCAGTCAGTTAGGCCTGGGCGGCCGTATGACCGCCCGCACACTGCGTAATCTGCTTAATCGAAGCACTACAGTCCATGACATTGTGCATAACACGCCCCCGAAAGACCCCAGATCAAGGCATCGAACACGCTGACAACAGTCCAAATTTTCAATAAGTTAGCGCGCGATGTTACAAGAATTAGGTAGCAATTGAGGCGCTGCTAACCGCCTCCTGTAAAGACACTAAGCAGCTAAACCAACGCACCCAGAACTCTCTTCACAGTATGCGATAATCGCGCCCCTTTTTATCATTGGCCTCTATGCCTGCACTGATAACCAACATCACCATGAACAAACTCAAATTGGGCATACCCAAGGGTAGTCTTGAAGAAGCAACGGTCAGTCTGTTCCAGCAGGCAGGATGGGAAATTCGTCCTAACTCGCGCAACTACTTTCCCGGCATCGATGATCCGGAACTGCGCTGCTCATTGGTGCGATCACAGGAAATGGCAAATTATGTTGCCAACGGCACGCTTGACCTTGGACTAACCGGCCTCGATTGGATTTTGGAATCTGATGTCGCAGTTGAGGAAGTCTGCGATCTTGTGTATTCGAAAAGTTCTGACCAACCCTGCCGCTGGGTACTCGTGGTGCCGCAGGACTCCCCCATTCAGTCGCTGGAAGATCTTCAGGGTAAGCGAATTGCCACGGAACTGGTTGACTTCACGCGCCGCTACCTGGGCGAACGGGGCATTCAGTGCACAGTTGAATTCTCCTGGGGCGCTACCGAAGCCAAAGTCGTTGAAGGACTGGTGGACGCAGTAGTAGAAATCACCGAGACGGGCAGCACAATCCGCGCGCATGGGCTTCGCATTGTGTGCGACATACTCCACACCCATACCCGTCTGATCACCAACGCGGCCGCTCTCCAGGATCCGTGGAAAAAGCAGAAGATCGACCAAATTTCGACGCTCCTTCAAGCATCGTTGCGAGCGAGGCAGAAAGTCGCCTTGAAGATGAACGTGCCGCGCAGTGCCCTGGATGGGATCATCACCTTACTCCCGTCCCTGCATGCACCCACTGTGAGCTCACTATCGGACAGTAGCTGGGTAGCACTTGAAACCGTGGTTGATCGAGACCAGGTGCGCGAATTACTACCTAAACTGGCCACCCATGGTGCCGAGGGCATACTGGAATACGCACTGCGCAAAATCCTCTAGCTCACCGCATGATGGCACCCACCAAGGGCCCAAATCATCACCTAAACCCGGATTCGATGCACTACAGCCGAGAATCCCCTCCATCTGTTGTGGCTCAACTAAGCCACCGTATCAACGGTATTCAGCGCCTTTTTGTACTGACCGGCGCAGGATGCAGCACCGCTTCAGGCATTCCTGATTACCGTGATCTTGCCGGCGAGTGGAAACTTACCCCACCGGTGCAATGGCACGACTTCGTCAACAAAGCGGCTTCTCGCCAACGCTACTGGGCACGCAGCCTCATTGGTTGGCCACGGTTTCACAACGCCGCACCCGCACCGGCGCATCAGGCGCTGGCAGATCTCGACCAGACTACTCGAATGAATACGGTCGTCACTCAGAATGTGGACGACCTTCACCGACGCGCCGGTAGCCGAAATATCATCAACCTGCACGGCCTGCTGAGTGAAGTCGTGTGTCTAGGCTGTGGTGAATACTCAAGCCGCGAGCACCTACAGGGGCGACTGGCGGCATGCAACCCCGAACTCGCCCGCACAAGTGCACCCGCTGGCCCGGACGGCGATGCCCTTCTTGCCCACTCCGCCGCTGAGGGATTTTCAGTACCAAACTGTCTCAGCTGCGGCGGCTTGCTAAAACCCAATGTGGTCTTTTTCGGAGAAAATGTACCTAAGTCAAGGGTCAAAAAGGCTATGGATGAGTTGACCCGCGCGGATGCATTGCTGGTCGTGGGCTCTTCTGTGATGGTTTTTTCAAGTTACCGCTTCTGTCGCCAAGCAAAAGCGCTTGGCAAACCCCTCTACATCATTAATCGCGGCCATACGCGCGCAGATTCACAGGCCGACTTGAAGATTGAGGGTGACTGCAACCAGGTTCTCCCTGAACTAGTCCGGCTTCTAACCCCCGCTACCTAAGCAGAAGTCCGCTTTAACTGACGCACCAGGGGGAGAATCTTTTGCTCCAACACTGGACGCTCAAGTGGTCCAATGTGTTTGTAACGAATCAAACCCTGCGCATCAATCACAAAGGTTTCGGGGACCCCATACACCCCCCAATCGATACCAACTTTTCCCTCAGTATCGACTGCGATCGCGGTGTAAGGATTACCCAACTGATCTAACCAGGCCCTTGCATCAACCCGCTTATCCTTATAGTTCAAGCCAACAATCTCGACCTGCCGATCCCGGGCAATCTCCTTCAATAACTCATGTTCTGCTCGACACGAGACACACCATGAAGCCCAGACGTTGAGTAACCAGACTCGGCCAGTCATCTGCCGAGGCGCTACCACCTCACCCTGAGCGATCAACCGGGGCAACTCAAATGATGGTGCCGGCTTGTCGATCAGCGGAGAAGGGACTTCGCGTGGATCCAATCGCAGGCCGAGCGCCAAAAAAGCACTGATGACCAGGAATCCCGCTAGTGGAACCAGATAACGCGTCACGAATGGGGATCTTTTGCGCTTCAACCGCGCGTGGCTGCAGCCTCGCGGGCATACTGGATCAATTCTTCCGCAGGTACATAGCCGCCAATGATTCGACCGTTTTCCAGCACGATGGTTGGTGTCCCGCGCACGCCAATCTCCTCACCCAACTGTTTGTGCCGAGCAATAGGCGTGTCACAGGACAACGGCGCTATTTGGCGCCCGGCCTTGGCATCGGTCATGGCACCTCTGCGGTCATCCGCGCACCATACCGACACTAATACGTCGTAGGCCGCAGAATTGGTTCCAGCCCGTGGGAAACCCACATAACGCACTGTCACACCACCGGCATTAAGATCAGCCATTTCCTGATGAAACTTAACGCAGTAACCGCAAGAAACATCGGTAAATACCGTAACTTGGCTCAGCTCCTCTGTAGCCTTAAACACAACCATCCCGTCTTCATCCATTGTACTAATTAACTTAGCACGCCCGCCGTTCTGGCCTTCTTCAGTCAGATTCCGCTTACTCGCAACCTCGTAAATCGAACCTGCAACAAGGTATAGACCGTCTCTAGAGATATAAAACAATTGCGCGCCGAAAGTTACCTGGAAAAAACCCGGCATCGGACTGGGCCCAATCTTGTCGGGTGCCTTGTTATCAAAGAGATGCTTGACAGCATCCACAACCGCGTCCGGGACCTCACTCGCTGCAACACTCGCTGGCAAACCAACTAAGCACACCAAGAGCAACACCCGCCTCAAATTTCGCATAATCACCTCATCAACGTCAGTACTGCCGAAGCCGATACGCCCCTGTGAAACTCGATTCGGCCGGATTTATCCCTCGCCTGCACAACTCTTAATAACATAGCCACCAGATTTCTCGTCGTGCTCAAGTGCCATCAATCCTCGTGCTTCGGCTTCTTCTAGCAAATTACCAAACCCCGAAAAACCATGGTACCGCTCATTGAAGCCGGGTTGGCGTCGCTTCAAGGCTTGTTTCACCATGGAGCCCCATACTTTTTCCTCCTCGCCTCGTTCTTCGAACAGACCTTCCACCGTAGTCATGACCAGATCAATGGCCTCCTGGCGACGCTGCTCGTCCTGCTTGTTAGCCCCAGTCTTCGAAACACTGCTTGCTCGACTGGTCTTTTTCTTACGCACGGCCTTTTGTTTTGGCCGAGCAAGGTCATCGTAATAGATAAACTCATCACAATTGCCCGAAAGCAGATCTGACGTTGAACTCTTGACACCGATGCCAACCACATACTTGTTGTTTTCACGCAACTTGCTGACCAATGGAGAGAAATCCGAGTCACCACTTAAAATAACAAAAGTGTCCAAGTGTGATTTGGTGTAACACAAGTCCAGCGCATCGACCACCATTCGTATATCGGCAGAGTTCTTACCCGATTGGCGGACATGCGGTATTTCGATTAATTCGAATGCAGCCTCGTGCATAGCCGGTTTGAAATCCTTGTATCTTTCCCAGTCAGCATAAGCCTTTTTAACGACAATGTTTCCCTTTAACAGTACCCGCCCCAGTACGGCCTTGAGATCGAAACGATCATATTTAGCATCGCGCACACCCAGTGCGATGTTCTCAAAATCGCAAAACATCGCTATGTTTCGTGTCTTATTGTCTTCTGTCATTGAATTAAGATTCGGTCAGGATACGCGGTGCAGTTGTAGATAAAACTGCGCGGGGGTTCCAGTGTACCGCCGCAGGTGGTACACGACCAGCGAAGGTTTCAGGTAACCATCGGTCGAACGTGATAACGCAACCGCTCGTTCCTCAAATAAGCGGCCAATGCTGGTGTGGCCCGCAAGTGTGCCCGCAATGTCGCGCTTTGTACCACCTTGCTCAGCGCTGTAGCAACAACATTTTCCGTTGCCGGAGTGCGTAACTCGAAGCCAGCGGGGAAATCGCGACCCGGTCCAACGGCTGCCGGCAAACACGATGCGCTTAACTCCGCCTTGTCGGCAAAATTTACCGTCAGCGTGCCGCTGGGACTTAACACTCGGCGCAAACGCTTTAACCAGCCTTCATCAAATGCCAATGCGCGGTGCGGTTGAGCTGCTCGGCCAGTAAACAAATCATCGATAACGACATCGAATCGTGGTCCCCGGTAACGTTGCACAAAATCGAGGGCGTTAGCCTGATGCAAGGTCGCCATCTCCGGGGTAACGCCAAAAAAATCACGGGCAATCTCAAGATGAATCGGGTCGATTTCCACGCCAACAATCTGGCATGGTCCAAGCAGCGCTGATAACTGACGAATAGTCGCCCCGGCGCCGACACCTAACAGGAGTACCCGCTGGGGTCGCGGCGCGGCATCAAAAAATAGGGGCAACCACAACAAATCCCAAACACTGCCGGTCACTGAGTGACGCCCACTGTACTGGCTGTGTAGCACCCCATTGGTGTATAGCCGGCGACTACTGCCGGCACTGCGAACCTCATAAACAAAATCACCGACCTGACGACGAAAGAGCAATGCCACGTGGATTTACCTTGGTGATGGTTTTATTGGCCGTTTGGGCCTGCCATTGATCGAAGTGTAACTTGGACGCCACCGCATTCCGCTGGCGGCCGAATCATCAAACCACTGCAACCGCGGCCTTGCCGAAGCACCAGATCATGGACGATGAACCCAGCCAGAGTGAAACGAGCTGTTAATGGACTGGCAGAACGGGTTGTGTACATCCGATGGTACGAGCGGCCTCTACCGCGACGCCACGACATCGATGACTATGTGCAAATGCAACACTGCTATGACACCTGTTACGACCACCTACGCAAGCGATGCAAGGTTCTCCGCATGATCCATCACAACGCGAGCTAGCCGCATGTCCCGCGCGACAGCACCCTCGGTTACACTTCGACTCACGACACTATCTGCCCTAATCGAATGGCGCGCCCGATGACAGACGACCTCTTTCAACTCAATGGCAAGATTGCCCTTGTCACCGGAGCATCTGGCGGTCTGGGTTGTCATTTTGCCAAGCTGCTGGCCAAGCGCGGTGCAACCGTTATTTTGACCGCGCGACGAACAGCACTGATCGAAGAAGCCGCCGAACAGATTCGACAAAATGGTGGTCATGCCCACTCCTTTACTATGGACGTCACGGACGAGCGCGCCGTCAGCGACACTTTCGCCGCTGTTGAATCCAGGGTAGGAACCGCCGACATCGTTATTAATAATTCCGGGATTGTGATTGGAGAATCTGCTCTTAAGATTGACCAATCAGAATGGGACCGAGTCATTGATACAAACCTTAGGGGCGTATGGACTGTCGCACGCGAAGCGGGCAAACGACTGGTCGCAGGGCAACGTGGGGGCAGCCTGATCAATGTCGCATCGATTCTCGGGCTGAGGGTGGCAAAGGGTGTCTCGTCTTACGCCATTTCAAAAGCCGGCGTCATTCAGATGACCCGTGCGTTGTCGCTTGAATGGGCACGCTATCAGATCCGTGTTAATGCCATCGCACCGGGCTTCATACTGACCGATTTTAATCGGGACTACTTCGAGAGCGGTGCCGGCGATGACACCATCGCGCAGATACCACAACGTCGCATAGGTGTGCCGAGCGACCTTGATGGCACTTTACTTTTACTGGCGTCGGATGCATCAAGTTACATGACAGGTAGCGTAGTGGTGATCGATGGTGGGCATCTTAATTCAAGCCTTTGAAGAGCCTGTCGTCCCCAGTGCACTTGAATGCATGACCCACTCCACTCCAACCACCCTTCTACAACAAGAACGGCAGACAATCAGTCGAAAGACCCATGCCATCGTGCATCGTCCAATTCAGCCAGATCATTGTCCCGCGCATACTTATGCATAAGCAAAGCAGCGCACCACATCTAGACAACCCAGCAGCTAAACTGATGGCGCGGGTTAACAGATGCGTCAAACCTCCCGCGCCAAAGCCGCTGAAAGCGCGCTCGGATCCAGGTAGTAGTGGCAAATTTCTTCATTATCAACCAGCAATACAGGCACCTTCTCCCCATAAAGCCTTTGGGTTTCGGTGGTAGCATCGACGTCGCAAATCTCGAGGGAAAACGAGAACTCTCCAGTCCAGGCCCTCAAATCAGCGACCATGTCCTCGCAAAGATGGCAATGCTGACGCACATAAACCAAAGCATGGCAGAGTGATGGTGGTGAATTCATCCGATGCAACGACGCAGCAGCATGCGTTTCATAGGGGCTATTGTAATCGCGTCCCCACCTATCGACACAGCGAAACAAAGGACCGGCGATGGCTTTAACCCTGTGGCTTTCCCTCGCGACCATCTGCCTTTTCGGTGCCATGTCACCCGGCCCCAGCCTTGCCGTGGTGGTTCGTAATACCCTGGTCGGTGGCAGGAGCCAAGGCGTCGCCACCGCTATCTCACACGGGGTGGGTGTCGCAATGTGGGCCCTCCTAACTGCCACCGGCATCGGCCTGCTGGTGACCAAACAGCCGGAGTTATACCGCTTCCTGCAGTGGCTGGGCGCCGGCTTTCTCGCTTATCTTGGCGTCCGTTACCTGCTAGCCAAATCGAACGTTAGCGCGTCTCTTGCTATCGAAACCAGAGAACAAGGTAACGGCCTCACGGGCGTCCGGGAAGGCTTCCTAATTGCCGTCATGAACCCGACACTGCCCTTGTTTTTTCTTGCACTTTTTAGCCAATTTGTCCGTGAAACTGCGCCTTGGCAGGAAACGGTCATTATTACGGCGACTGCTGGGGGCATCGATATCATCTGGTATATTTTGGTCGCCCTAGTACTTTCCCACACCGCCGTTCTTGATCGACTGCGTCGTCGCGCGCACATTTTCGATCGCGTGTTTGGTGTCATTCTTCTTGGGCTCGCTATTTATATGCTGATCTGAAACGTTACACAGCCCTTGAGGTGCCGTTGGGTCCCCTTTATCATCGGCCCGTCTTCACCAGCCGTTTAGTCAAACCCCCGATCAGCTTACCCACAATGCACTCAAACCAGACTGTCGATGGCCAATGGGTTGGCAAAACGTTTGACGATTTCCTTTTTCGTCCACAGAAGGGGAAAACAAGCAGTCGCACGAGCATCACGCTCGCCAGCCGGCTTACCGGGAATGTTGCTCTGGAGTTACCCATTGTTTCTTCCAATATGGACAGTGTCACCGGTCTTGGAATGGCCCAGACCATGGCGCTTGAGGGTGGACTCGGCGTTATCCACCGCGGTCAAAGCATCGAGAAACAAGTCGACACAGTAACCAAGGTCAAGCGCAGTCACAGTGCAGTGATTGAACATCCTCTTTGCCTACCCGTGGGAACGACTATTGCCCAGGCACGAGTATTCGCCCGTCGACATAACATCAACGGCATCCTGATCGAGACTCATCCGGGCAGCGGGACACTCGCCGGTGTTTTGACGCGACGCGACATTCCCTGGGATAAGACTGCTGAGGAGCGCCGTGTCGAAGAATTTATGACGCCCTTTGAGCGACTCCAGACTAGTCACCCGGAGGTTTCTGCCGACGAAGCTGAAAAAATCATGTTTGCCGGCCGCATAGAGCGATTGCCCTTGGTCGATAACGAACGACAGATTCAGGGGCTAGTGACGCGTAAGGATTTGCGTTTTCTTCGCGAGAGACCGTTTGCGAGTAAGGACACCAAAGGTCGCCTCTTAACTGCCGCGGCGATCGGGTGTCGTGGTGATTTTCTAGAGCGCGCCGATGCGCTTCAGCAGGCCGGTGCCGATTGTTTGTTCATTGATATTGCACACGGACATTCAGACGTCATGGGCGAGGCCCTTAGCCAACTGCGCCAACGCTTTGACAACCTGCTGCTAGTCTGCGGCAATGTTGCGACCGGCGATGGCGCACGATTTCTGCGCGACGCGGGTGTTGACGCGGTGAAAGTAGGCGTAGGTCCCGGCCGCGGGTGCCGCACACGGCTGGAAACAGGCGCCGGTGTACCTCAACTGCAGGCCATTCGAGAAGTCTGGGCAGCCGTTGGCGGCGAAGTGCCCATCATGGCCGACGGCGGCGTTCGCCATGACAAGGATATTTTTCTGGCGCTTGCCTGCGGCGCGGATACCGTGATGCTCGGCAGCGCGCTCTCCGGGACGGATGAAGCCCCGGGCCGAGTAATCGAAGATCCGGCTACCAATACCAAGAAAAAAATTTACCGCGGTATGACCTCTCCTGAAGCCGTGTTTGAATCTCTCTATGACACCGATGAAGAAACGCTGAATACTGCACTTGAAACACCCCCCGAGGGTCAGGAAATTCAAGTGCCTTATCGCGGTAGCGTGGTCGATATTCTTCAACGCATCCGGGGTCATCTGCGGTCCGCCGTCAGTTACGCCGGTGAGTCTTCTTTGCAGGAGGCACGATCGAAGATACTCAATGACCCCTTTGCTTACCTGATTCCACTGACTGAATCTGCCCGTCGAGAATCGTATGAACGCTAAACCATAGCCGCTGTGTGAATATCATGCATCCAATATCTGATCGCCTGAAACGTATCAAGCCATCGCCGACGATGGCAATTACAGAAAAAGCACGTCGCCTGACTCTGGCCCAACGACCCATCATCGGACTCAGCCAGGGAGAACCCGATTTTGATACGCCCGAGCATATTTGCTCTGCTGCCATTGCGGCAATGAAAGAAGGGAAAACTCGTTACACCACGGTCGATGGTATCAGCGAACTGAAGGAAGCCATTTGCGCAAAGTTCGAATCTGAAAACGACGTGAGCTATCAACCTAACCAGATTAGCGTAGCGACCGGCGGCAAACAGATCCTCTACAACGCAATGATGGCAACAGTAAACGAAGGAGACGAAGTCATCATCTCTGCCCCTTATTGGGTCAGTTACCCCGATATCGTGCTGTTGTGTGGGGGTGTACCAGTGTTCGTCACCTGCGGACAGGAACAGGGTTTTAAACTCACCGCAGCGGGTCTTGCCGCGGCCATCACATCTCGCACTCGGTGGGTGATCTTGAATAGTCCTTCGAATCCCAGTGGAGCGGCTTACACAGAAAAAGAAATTAGGCAATTGGCCGAGGTGCTAAACCAAAACCCACATGTCTTGGTCATGGCTGACGATATCTACGAACATCTCGTTTATGATGATTTTCGTTTCTTTACTCCGGCCCAGATCGGCGGTGATCTCGCCGAACGGGTTCTGACCTGTAACGGCATGTCAAAAGCCTACTGTATGACCGGCTGGCGCATGGGCTTTGCCGGCGGCCCGGAGTGGCTGATCAAGGCGATGTCCAAGTTACAGTCTCAATCGACCTCTAACCCAACCAGCATCTCACAATATGCGGCCGTGGCCGGATTGAACGGTCCAAAGGATTTCTTGGCTGAGAATCTGGCTGTGTTTCGGCAACGCCGCGATCTTGTGGTTAACATGCTGAACCAAGTGCCCGGCCTCGATTGCCCAACGCCTAATGGAGCGTTCTATGTCTATCCCTCCTGCGCAGGTGTCATCGATCACGTAACGCCCAGCGGGCAGCGTATCGCATCAGATAACGACTTCGTCGAGTATCTGCTTGATGAAGCTGAGATCGCGGCTGTACCAGGAGACGCGTTTGGGCTATCGCCACACTTTCGTGTGTCCTATGCGACCTCAACAGAACTGCTGGAAGAGGCGTGTGAGCGCATTCACAGGGCTGTGAACAAGCTGGACTGAAGTCAAGCCTGCGTACTTCGACGCACGGCGTCAGCGAAACCTCGCGCCAGATCAGGAAATTCAGGTTCGATACGCAGGTGATTGCGCATGCGTGTGTTGTCAATACGTTTCGACTCGGCCAGATACGACAGCATACCTTCCCCCAAGGTGGCTTTAGCCCGTGCCATGCTAATTACGGGCGGACACGGTAGCCCCAACGACGCAGCCGCCTGAAAAAAGAAATCAGTCATCGTTGTAGGGTGACCATCGCTAACGTTATAGACTGAGTGTGGGCTCTCGACCCTAGCTGCTGCCAAACAAACGCGACATAGATCA
>Ga0209034_10001222_pt1 | contig 12694 bp, 8 predicted proteins | sample MarorgKNORR_S2LV_2_FD_188219 | JGI IMG/M metagenome (GOLD analysis project Ga0209034, IMG submission 188219) | Marine microbial communities from the Southern Atlantic Ocean, analyzing organic carbon cycling - 250m_A/KNORR_S2/LV (SPAdes) (version 2) | ecosystem: Environmental > Aquatic > Marine >...
AACTCGAAGGTGTGCGTGACATTCGTGATGAGTCGAGCCGCGAGGGTGTACGCGTAGTTATCGAGCTAAAAAGCGGCGAGGAACCTGATGTCGTCCTGAACAATCTCTACAAGCAGACCCAGATGGAGACGTCGTTCGGCATCAATATGGTGGCGATTGAAGAAGGCACCCCCAAGGTTTGCACGCTGAAGAAGCTTCTAGAGGCGTTCATTAGACATCGCCGCGAGGTGGTTACACGCCGCACATTGTTTGAGCTCAACAAAGCCGAAGCGCGCGCTCACATTTTGGAAGGTTTGGAGATTGCACTCGACAACCTCGATGCAGTTATCAAGCTCATCCGCGGCTCAAAAGACCCGGCAACGGCCAAGGCCCAGATGATTAAGCGTTTCAAAATGAGCGCCATCCAGGCCCAGGCTGTTCTCGACATGCGTTTACAGCGACTCACGGCCTTGGAACGCGGCAAAATAGCGGCCGAACTCAAGGAAGTAAGGGCATTGATCGAGGAACTCGAAGCGATTCTTGCCTCCGACGAGAAGCTTTCGGGTCTGATCGTCGACGAACTGGTGGACATCAAGGACACGTACGCCGACGAGCGTCGGACAGAGATTGTAGCCGAGGCGATCGACTTTACAGCCGAAGACCTTATAGCCGAGGAAGACATGGTGGTGACGTGCAGCCACATCGGTTACGTCAAGCGAACGCCGCTTACCCTATACCGCCAGCAGCGTCGCGGTGGCAAGGGCCGCCTTGGGGCTGTCACTAAGGAAGGCGACTTCGTCGAGCATCTGTTCACCGCATCAACCCACTCCTACATTATGGTTTTCACCGAACAAGGGAAGGCCTATTGGCTCAAGGTCTACCAGGTGCCACAGGCGGGACCGGCGTCGCGCGGCAAGGCTATTGCCAATCTGTTAGAGCGTCTCGACCGCGAGGAAAAGGTGGCGGCCATCCTGCCGGTCAGTGAGTTCAATGACAATCAATTCCTCGTGTTTTCTACCGAACAAGGCCTCGTAAAGAAGACGTCGCTCATGGATTTCTCCCGCCCAACGATCGCAGGTATCATTGCGATCAAGATCCAAGAAGGTGACCGACTGCTGTCCGTGAAGCTCACCGACGGAAACCAAAATATTTTCTTGGGGACTTACTTAGGCAAATCGATCCGGTTTCCCGAGAAGCAGTGTCGGGCAATGGGCCGTAACACAAGGGGTGTCAAAGGCATCCGGCTTGCCGAGGGCGACGTGGTAGTGGGAGTCGACATCGTTGGGGAGGCAGGTGCCATGCTCACCGTTACTGAAAATGGTTACGGCAAGCGCACAGACGTAAGCAAGTACCGCGCACAAAACCGTGGTGGCAAGGGTCTCATCGACATTAAGACTAGCCCTCGGAACGGCCCTGTGGTTGGGCAAAAGCTTGTCGCCGAGGACGGAGAGGTGATGGTTATCACATCCGCAGGCAAGCTTATTCGAACCAGTGCAAAGGGCATCAAGGTACAGAGCCGCAACACGCAGGGCGTAAAAGTTATCAGCCTAGGGGAGGGTGACCGCGTTGTATCAGTGGCACGGCTCCGTGAGACGGCTACATAGCTGGACCGCCGCAACCAAGCGACAAGACTAAAGACTAAGCCTTTCGAGGCCCCAGCGTGTTGCAGCCCTAATCCGGCACTTCAAACTTGGCGAATTTTGCGATAACAGTCTTGACGCCGGCTTTTCTGAAACGAACTGTCAGCTTGAGCTTTTCACCTGTACCGCTCGCAGCAGTGATTTTCCCGGGCCCAAAAGTCGGATGGACAACGGCACTGCCCTCAACCAGATCATTGGCTATTGCTGGTCGCGTGGGGCCGGTGAATTTGACGGCTGCCGCTTTCTTTGAGGAATGGCGCGAAGAACCCTTTACCGTTCGCTGAGCATACTTGGAATTTTTCGATCGTTGCCGTTTGTTGGTTCGGCCTCCTAAGCTACTGAACGAGTTCGAAACGTAGTGTTTAGAACCCGCCGCGCGAGGATTGAGGTAATCGCGCACAACAATGAGTCTTGGGTCGATCTCGCTGATGAAGCGGGAGGGTTCCAACCAGCGTTCACGACCATTAATGCGGCGGCTTCGGGCGGCGCTCAGGAACAACCGCTGGCGGGCCCGCGTCATACCGACGTAGCAGAGCCGGCGCTCCTCCTCGACACCACCGTCAGCGATAGATGTCGAATGGGGAAATAGTTCCTCCTCCATACCGGCTAGAAACACAACACTAAACTCTAGGCCCTTCGCGGCGTGTAAAGTCATTAGTCGCACACCATCGACGTCGTTCCGGTCCGTATCGGCATCAGCGAGGAGGGCGAGACGGTCGAGAAACGAGCGCAATTCATCAAATTGCTCAGGTGCGCCGCCACTAGCGTTAACCTCATCGACGACACACTTGGCAGTATCGGCCTCATTGGTTGCGGCGACTTCTATCGCTTCTGAAGCTATCTCCTTGGCAGCTGCTACCAGTTCACCCAAGTTGCCGAGGCGATCATCAGTGTTCTCTTCTCGCTCCAAGACGGTTGTGTAGCCACTTTTCTTTATGGTTATACGGACAAGTTCGGCCACTGGGCTCTTGCCTGCCACGTCGCGCAGAGAAGAAAGGAGACGACCGAAAGCGAGCAGCCGTTCAGCTATGGCAGGAGAGAAACCAGCTTCCCTGAAAGAGTGTTCAGGTTCCAAGCCGCTGGCTAGTTGGCGAAGAGCCGCGGCCGCCGAACTCCCGGCCGTAACTCTGCCCAGTGCTGCTAGCGTTTTCGGGCCGATGCCCCGCGAAGGTGTGGCGATAGCCCGGCGCAACGCCACGTCGTCGTCGCGAACCAGAAGCTGCAAGTAGGCAAGCATATCTCGCACTTCCCGCCGGGCGAAGAAACGCTGCCCGCCGACAACCCGGTGGGGAATCCGTTTGCCTATGAAAGCCTCTTCGATCTGTCGTGATTGCGCATGGGTACGGTAAAGAATGGCAATATCGGATAGGTTGACGGAATGCATTTCGCCGATTCTGCGGGCGATCCACTGGGCTTCCTCGCGATCGGTAGCGCACTGAACGAAGGTTGGAGATTCACCGCCCTCACTCTCCGTCCACAAGTTCTTACCGAGCCGTTGGCGGTTGTTGGCAACCAATGAGCCAGCCGCCGCCAAGATCGGTTGGGTTGAGCGGTAGTTTTGTTCGAGTCGCACGACGGTGGCCCCGGGGAAATCGTTCTGGAAGTCGAGCACATTATTGAGATCGGCGCCGCGCCAGCGGTAGATGCACTGGTCTTCGTCACCAACCACCATCAATTCGCTGTCGTTGCCAAGCAATGCCTGAATCAGCCTGTATTGGATACGATTTGTGTCCTGGTATTCATCGATTAGCAGTTGCTGGAAACGGCCAGCAGTGTGAGCACGAAGGGGTGGATGCTGCGCCATTAGGCTTAACGGCAGGACGAGCAGGTCATCGAAATCCACGGCCCCAGCTGCACGCATCGCCACACGGTATTGTTTCCATACACGGCCGGCGATCCTTCGATCATAGTCCTGGTTGGTTGAGTCCCAGGACGCAGGGTCCTCGAGGCGGCTGACAGCGTGACTACAACGACCGAACATACGACGTGGGTTGTGGTCACGGGTGCTGATGCGCAGAGCAGATTGGCATTGTTTCCAGACGGCTAACGATGCGTCGTGGTTATAGACCGCAAAATCGTTTGGGGGCAGCCAAGCATCGCCTTTCCCTTCTGCCTTAACAGCGTCTCGTAGCGGCGAACTGGAGGCACCAATGACACTCGAAAAAGCCCCCTCCGTCCACTCGCGCAGCAACCGCAAACCCATCGCGTGAAACGTCGACAACCAGACTTCACTCTTCTCTGAGCCAAGCAAGCGACGGACACGACTCCGCATTTCCCCGGCCGCTTTGTTGGTGAATGTAACGGCGCAGATTTTGCCCGGGTCAATGTTCCGTTCTGCGACGAGCCAGGCGATGCGATGGGTTAGAACGCGAGTCTTACCAGAACCAGCGCCAGCAAGGACCAAACAATGACCGCCTCTGTAGGTCACTGCCTCAAGTTGCTGCGGGTTCAATTCCGCGAGAAAAGAGGGGGTCGCAGCAACATCTCCTCGTGAAGATCCAGGGGTAGTCTCGAACAGGGTAGGGGGCTGCGGGTCACTCACCCGCCTACTCTACCGTTACTGAATTGAACAGAATGTCGAATTAAGACTTTTCTCTGCCACGAGGAAACAAATACCCCGCAATTACAATGCCTGCTCCAATTGCCGCAACCAACAACCCAACTCCTTCTAGTCCGCCTCGTGTTACAACCACTCCGAAAATATATATGCCCATGCCGGTGAAAAAAGTTACTACACCATTTCTTCTGGGGTCTGATGGTTCTTGTTTTTCTTCTAAACTTTTAATTAATTCTCCCAATTGAGATGGGTCATCAATATGTTTCGATACTTCGACAAGAGCATTGTGCTTGCTCTTCGATCGTTGATAACTGAAATACAAAGATGAGCAAACAATAGTTGCTGTAAGTAATATTCCGGCAATAGGTATCAATATTTCCATTTCCGCGCCTTTTTAATTCGCCAGCTGGCCTATTCAACCGTGACGCTCTTCGCGAGGTTCCGAGGCTGGTCCACATCGCAGCCGCGGTGCACGGCTATGTGGTACGCGAGCTGCTGGAGGGGGACAGAGGACAGAATCGGTGTCAGTTCTGGGGCGCACGGAGGGACTTCGATAACAGCGTCAGCTATATCCGCGATCCGGGTATCGCCCTCTGTTACCAGTCCAATCAGGTAGCCTTCGCGGGCGCGCACCTCCTGTAAGTTGGAGAACATTTTTTCATACCAGGGCCCCTCTGGCGCGACGCCCAAAACCGGCAATCGTTTTTCAATTAGTGCGATCGGACCGTGTTTCATCTCACCCGCTGGATACCCTTCCGCGTGGATGTAGGAGACCTCTTTTAGTTTCAAGGCACCTTCAAGAGCTATGGGGTAAAGCATGCCGCGACCGAGATAGAGGAAGTTTTGCCGGGTCGACAGCCGATGTGCCAATTCTACGAGCTTGGCTTCTTGTCGAAGTGTATGTTCAATCGCCGTCGGGATGTGGGCGAGGCCCTCGACCCGGGCGCGGATTTCATTAAGCGTCAGCGTTCCCCGAAGTTGTGCCAGCCGCAGTGCGAGTTGGTAGAGACAAGCAAGCTGGGTAGTGAAAGCCTTGGTCGAAGCCACGCCTATCTCCGGGCCCGCGTGGGTGTGAATGGTTCCATCCGCCAAACGTGTCGCCATCGAGCCGACGACGTTGCAAATTGTCCACAGCGAGGCTCCTTTTTCCTTGGCCTCGCGCATAGCTGCGAGCGTGTCCGCTGTTTCGCCTGATTGCGTAATGGATAGTGCCACCGCGTTCTCTGGCACCAAAGGATCCCGATAACGGAACTCGCTGCCGTAGTCGACCTCTACTGGAAGTTGGGCGAGGCTTTCGATCCAGAATTTTCCTACCAAAGCAGCATGCCAAGAGGTTCCACAAGCAAGGAGAAACAACTTCGACAAAGAGGCGGCCATTTTCTTGCCGAGTGCCTTGCCGCCTATCTCGAGCTCCGGGAGATCCACAGTTCCAGCGCCTCGCTCCAGACGCCCCACTAAACTGTCACGCACCGCCTCTGGCTGCTCATTAATTTCTTTGAGCATGAAATGCCGGTAACCGCCTTTTTGCGCGGTTACTGGATCCCAGCTGATCTGTTGAGGCTCTGTCTCCACGAGGTTGCCGCTCAAATCAGTGACCTTAACCTCGTCGGGACTAACAGTGGCGATCTGGCCGTCGTCAAGGAAGATCACTTTACGCGAGTGAGAAAGGATCGGGGTAACGTCCGAGGAAACGAAATGCTGACCATTGCCCAGTCCGACAACGAGAGGTGGCCCCTGACGGGCAGCGACAATTTTCTGCGGATCGTCTACCGCCATCGCAGCGATGGCATAGATTCCAGTGAGGTCTTCAAGGGCTCGCCGAACAGCGCCTTCCAATTCACCCTCGAAGTACTCGGAGACTAAATGGACGATTGTTTCTGTGTCGGTATCAGTAACGAATTGATGACCAGAAGCGGTTAAACGCTCACGCAGAGGCAAGTAGTTTTCAATGATGCCATTGTGCACCACGACAATCTTGCCCTCGGAATCCCGGTGTGGGTGGGCATTTTCCTCGGAGGGCACACCGTGTGTCGCCCAGCGCGTGTGGCCGACTCCAAACGAGCCAACGAGCGGCTTGTTCTCAAGCACCGCTTCCAGGTTCTCAAGTTTGCCGGCGGCGCGGCGCACTTCGAGCGAGCCATTCATGTTTACTACGGCGAGCCCAGCAGAATCATAACCTCGATATTCCAGTTGCTTGAGCCCGTTGACGAGAATCGGTACCGCGGGCTTATTGCCCACGTAGCCGATGATTCCACACATCTGTTTAGTCTTTCTTCTTAGCCCATTCGGCTTTGTTGACTTGGCGGCACCGCCCTAAGGCAAGGTCGCCGTCGGGTACATCTTTCGTGATTGTCGAGCCTGCAGCAACGTAAGCATTCTTGCCAACGCGTACCGGGGCGACTAGCGCGGTATTGCTACCGATGAAAGCGCCGTCGTCGATCACCGTCTTGTGTTTCTTGGCCCCGTCGTAGTTACAGGTGATTGTTCCGGCGCCTATGTTTACATTCTCGCCGATATGGGCATCGCCCAGGTAGGTCAAATGACCCGCCTTACTGCCCGCCCCGAGACGTGACGCTTTAGTTTCGACAAAGTTGCCGATCTTGACACAGGGGCCGATTTCCGAACCTGGGCGTAACCGGGCATACGGACCTAGTGTTGCTTCGGCTTCGACAGAACTTCGTTCGACAATTGTGCCATCGAGGATGGTTACGAAGTTACCGATCTGGCTGTCGGTCACTCGCACACCAGAGTGAATGACGCAGCCGGTACCGATGACAGTAGATCCTTCGAGGATTGTGCCAGGGTACAACGTGGAATCCGTGCCGACACTCACGTCGACGTCGACATAGGTGGTCGCGGGATCCCGAACTGTAACCCCAGATTCCATCAGGCAGGTTAGTTTACGGAGACGTAAGAATGCCTCAGCACGAGCCAGTTCGGCTCGCGAGTTAACTCCATGTAATTCAGCGGCATCTCCATGGGGGATTGCACATACGGTGGCCCCCGAGGCGGAGAGGGTGGCAAACACACGGGTTAAGTAACGCTCGTTTTGGACGTTATCGGTGTCAACCTTGCTGAGAGCGTCACTTAAGACTTCAAGGTTGAAGCAGTAAACACCCGCGCAAACCTCTGGTGACGTGTCTTGGTCCGGCATGGCGTCGGACGCTTCCATAATTCCAACCAACGTGCCGTCACCGTCCCGCAGTAGGCGCCCGTAGTCGTTCCGGCCGTCCGGTCTAACCGACAGTACGGTTGCATCGATGTCCACCGAGGTTGCTACGAAGGCCCGCAGCGTTGACGCTAGTACCCCGGGGCAGTCCCCGTTGAGTACAAGTAACGTCCCACTGGAACTTTCAAGCGATGCGCACCCTGCGGCAACAGCGTCTGCAGTACCGCTAGCTCGGTCCTGCACAGCAAACGCTACCGGATAGTTGGCGAGCGCGGTGCGTAGAGCCTCGTTCTCAGGCCCAACAACGACGTGAACAGAATCAGCGTCGAGTTCGCATGCTGCCCGGACCGCGTGAACAAGCAGGGGAAGCCCGCTGCAGAGGTGCAGCAGTTTAGGCTGAGCGGACCGTAGCCGTTTGCCTTCACCAGCGGCAAGGATCAGAACGTGCAGCGGCATGCGAGCAAATCAATCGATGTCGTCTTCGCCCTGCGGCTCCGTCAACTCTTGGAACCGAGGATTGTCGTGAAGTGGCGCGAAATCTGGATCATTGTGTGCATAGACACGGTTGGCGTCATTGATTGTTATGGCTGCTTGAAGTTCTTCAGTGGCACCCGCTTCATCACCTGAGGCTCCTAAAGCTAGTGCACGCACGTACATTATCCGATCGTCCTTAGGTGCCTGTTTTGCAGCAACCCCCAATACCTTAAGGGCGCCCTCGATATCACCGTCGTTGAAAAGCACAACACCGTGGTTGTACATCTCCTCAGCGGTTTTAAGAGCTGGCTCCGTTGATTTGGTAGAAAGGGTCGCCGACAGATACTGGCGCGCACGTAACACTAGCCCCATATCGGGCGGCGGATCATCGAGAAGAGCCTGGAAATCCTTGGCGGCTTCCGAATTCTTGCCGTCAAACAGCTTTTTCACCCCAGCCTCAAATATTTTCAACGCTTGGGCAATCGATGCCTCGCTGCGGGACTCTTCCCGCCTCGCTTTTTCAGTTTCAGCAGCAGCAAGAGTGTTTTTGAGCCTGTCGGTGCGTTCTTCCTTAGTTTCTTCGTACACTTCAATTCGTCGTTCCAATTTATGGATGCTTTCGATTGGTTCTGCGGTGGGTTCTTTGGGAACAGTGAACTTCTCGTACTGTACAACGGGCGCGGGTTCGGGGGGGCTTATTACCTCGGCGAGTATTGCCTGCTTCTTTAACCCCATTCGGCGAATCTTTGACTCCATCGCTTTGGTTGTGACGCCAAAATGTTCGGCCAGCTCACCGTAAGTCTGAGCCAGAAAATGTTTCCGGATATGCTCTTCTTCTTCCGCGGTCCAGTTTTTGGCCATTGACTCTTGGAATCGAGCGATTGAAAAATTGAAAAAGAACGTAAAAAGTGGCCCATTGCTTGGGTGTTTTGTAAGAAAGGGTACAAGATCTTGGGACCTGGGCGCACCCGACAGCCCGTTTTCGATCGTTGTGGCTTGGCGACTCCAAGTATCTTGACCGCGGCCGGAAAGGAATTCCCGGCGGACCTGCACTAACTTGCGCTCCAGAGTGGGGCGGGTTGGATTTACGGTATAGGGCCCGGAGTGTACCATCGCCGCCCTATGGGAACTCTTGTAGCGCTTGAAGGTATTGACGGCTCAGGGAAATCTACTCAGGCTAGCCTGCTGAAGGACCAACTGCGGGATCGTGGTTTTGACGCGGTCGTGTTTCGAGAACCTGGCGATTCTGTGTTCGGCGACAAACTGAGGCAACAATTTCTCGACGGCCGCACCATTTCAGCAAAAGAAGAGGCGCGGCTGTTCATCGAAGACCGTCGCATAGATGTACGCGAGAACATTCGCCCGGCGCTGGTTGCAGGCAAGGTAGTCGTAATGGACCGCTACTACTTCTCAACAATGGCTTACCAGGGCGCGTTGGGCCTCAACACGTACCAACTTCGGAAGACTAATGAGTTGTTTGCGCCAAGACCTGACCTTACCCTGATTCTTGACCTGCCTGCGGAAACGTCTGCTGAACGAATCCGCGCCGCGCGTGGGCTTCCAGATTCCTATGAAGGGACAGAATACCTTCGTCAGGTTCGGGAATTGTTTCTTGAGTTTTGCGAAAGCGACGTGGTGGCGGTTGATGCGGAGACAGAGGTGAGTGAACTGAGCGCAAAAATCCTAAGGAAAGTGCTTGCCGTTGTGGAGGGTCCCTGACCCGTTACGTCATCCGCACTTCGTCAAAGATTTTGCTTAGATCAGCAGTCGGCTTTCCTGATCCGTCCGCGATCACCCGCTTGTTAGGTGGCTGTGCCCGGTAGTTCTCAATCCTTGTCTCAATCCGATCCGCAAAATTACTGGTAGAGCGGTTATCAAGGAACACGCCAGCGGGGATTTCATCTCCCCATTCATGCACCTTGGAAAGAAATTCGTTCATCTTCCCGAGTGCAGTCGCCTCGTCAGCGTCCGGAGGAATGACTGGATCATAGTCGGTATCGTTGAGCCAGTAGATGCGAGGTTGGCCGCTGTTGAGGTCCTTGCCAGCATACCAATCCTTGGTGTGAAGATTGTTGTAGGTGGGGCAGGGTTGCAAGATATCCAGGAACGATAGACCTGGATGCTGGATCGCCTCCACAACTAGATCAACAACTTTTTTTACATTGTATGAGTAGCCTCGTCCGATCCAGGTGAAACCGACTGACATTGCCATCATTAACGAGTTTAGCTGTCCCTGGATGTTGGGTTCGGGAAGGCTCTTTGGCTGGAGGCCCATGGCAAGGGTTGGCGCAGCCTGGCCTTTGGTAAGGCCATACACCTCGTTATTAAAGAGGATGTAAGTCATGTCGAGGTTGCGGCGGCCTGAATTAACGAAGTGGCCCGCGCCGATGCCGAGCCCATCGCCATCCCCGCCCACGCCCACAACCGTCATCTCAGGGTTGGCCAGCTTGATCCCATGGGCGAATGGCAATAATCGACCGTGGAGCGTATGTACCCCATACGTTGGGAAGAAATATGGTGCTTTGCCTGAACATCCGATGCCACCTACAACAGCAACCTTGTGAGCTTCCAACTCGAGTTTGGCGAAGGCCTGCTGGATAGAGTTAAGGATGCCAAAATCACCACATCCCGGGCACCAGTCATTGGGGAAAGGAACCTGGAAATCTTTGGCCGTGAGCTTTCGATCTGCAGTGGCAGTAGGCATGTTGGTTACTCGTTCGGGTTTCGGAGAACGATCTTGGTCTCGTCCGTGCCGTCCATGATTGTCTTGAAGGTCTCGTGTAGTCGGCGACCAGCCATGGGCCGGCCGTTGTACTTCACCACCAGCTTGTCGCAAGCGATGCCAGTGTGCTGCCGTAACACTTGGGCGAGCTGGCCGGAGAAATTGGCTTCGACGCCGACCAAAGGCTTAGCTGTTGCCAGGACTTCTTCCAGTTCAGCAACGGGGAACGGGCTCATGATACGCACCTGTACCAGTCTTGCCGCGAGGCCTTCTTCGGCGAGCAGTTCGATAGCTTCGACGATGGCACCCTTGTTTGATCCCCAACTCAGGACAGTGAAATCTGCTTCGGGGTCGCCGTAGACTTGCAGCTTCTCTTCGAGGGGAATTTCTCTGGCCGCCGTCTCCAACTTCCGCATCCGCTTTTCCATTTGTTGTTCCCGGACAACCGGGTCCTCCGTGACACGTCCGTACTGGGTATGCTCGCCGCCGGTCAGCCAGTGCATCCCCCCGGCCATGCCGAGTAGCGGCCGTGGCGTGATGCCGGACTCGGTGGGCGCGAAGCGCGCGTAAAGACTCCCAGGTTCGCCAGAACCGTTGAGTGAGGCAACCTCGCCACGGTCGATATGGATTTGTTCAAGGTCGTATGGCGGCACACTCATCGTTTTGCTAGACAGTGACTTGTCGAGAATATGGACGACGACGGTCTGGTAACGTTCCGCGTAATTGAACGCTGCTGCGGCGTCATAGAAGGCTTCGTCGAGGTCGCTTGAAGCCAGCACAATCCGCGGAAACTCGCTGTGCCCTGCGTTCAGCGCGAGGAACAAATCCCCCTGCTCGCTTCGTGTCGGCAGGCCAGTCGACGGCCCGCCACGTTGATAGAGGGTGACGACAAGAGGAACTTCGTTGTTGCCGGCCCAGCCAAGGCCTTCCACCATCAGCGCGAAACCAGGACCCGACGTGGCAGTGGCGCTCCGGGCGCCGGTAAGCGCCGCACCAGCAGCCATACAAACGGCGGAAATTTCGTCCTCGGTCTGCACAACGAGGACACTACCCTCTTCACCGTTAGTGGTGGGGAAAGTTTCATGGGCCTCGAGGTAAACACTTTCGTCGGTTGCTGGACTAATCGGGTAATAACTCTGAAAGGTTAAGCCAGCCGCGATCTTGCCCATCGCCACAGCCTGATTCCCATTCAGCAGGATGCGCGGTTCTTTTGATCCCGACGGGGTCAACCTGTGCTCGAATTTCGACGTGTCGTAAGTGTCACGTACGAATTGGTAAGCCATGTCGACCGCTGCGACATTCATATCAACAATTTTCTGGCGCCCAGGCCAGGTCTTGGCAAGTGCGTCGTAGACATAGGAGCGTTGGTAATCGACCAACGCCAGAGACATGGCGACCGCCAGTGTATTCATGGTGCGAGCAGCAAGTGCCTGTGCGATATTGAGATGGTCCGCAAGCAACTCCACGATTTTGCCGAAGTCGGCTTCATAGGTTTGTACGCCACGTTGCTGGGCGTCTTCAATGAGGCCCCTGAGCGTCGCGGGAAGACCACGCTCCTCAAGGTAGGCGACCAGATCGTCTTTAGCGCGACCATCCAGGTAGGTGACGGCTTGGACCTCAACTTCGGCGTCCTTGGCAGAGTAGAAGAGCGCTCCCCCCTCCACCACCGAAGTGGTGTGACGGGCGAGCGACTCATCTTCAAAGGTCGTCAGGACCTGAACCTCGTCACAGTGGCTGTGTACGGGATGGTGGGCCACGCGCACATCGAAGTAGCTGTGACGACCCATTATGTTGGAGTAGTACTCGCGACGCCCGAAGACGTTAAGACCGCCGAGAGCACAGGCACGTTGAAAAATACCTGCGGCCGTGTCGACACCACTCCCTTGTGGACCGCCGATGCGCCAGGCTAGTTCGTCGTGGTTATTTATCACGGTTCTGCTCTACGACTCGCAGTGTATGTTGAGCCTATTGAAGATAAGGGATACGGGCAGTTAAGAATTGAAGACAGATCGTATACGGTATGCAATCTACAACCCTTCTCCGAAGACCCCTTGCCCATTAGAACAAGGACGTATTGAGAGACGGAAAAGCGCAAAATCAAGGCTCATTACCCGAGCCTAGACATAGAAGGATACGGCCTTCTAAGCTACTTG